>Ga0066862_10000835_pt1 | contig 12547 bp, 14 predicted proteins | sample ETN02SmetaG_FD_66431 | JGI IMG/M metagenome (GOLD analysis project Ga0066862, IMG submission 66431) | Marine microbial and viral communities from oxygen minimum zone, Eastern Pacific Ocean - ETNP2014F10-02SV255 | ecosystem: Environmental > Aquatic > Marine > Oceanic ... | reverse complement strand
AAAGCAAACAAATAATCATTTTATTCGATATTTTCTTTCTTTCAAATCGTTCTGATATGAGTTTCCAATTTCATTTCCATGCTCTTGCATCCATTCTGAGAAACTCAGAACCCCAATAGGTTCGACTTCAGATGCCATCAGTCCTTGCATCAATCCTCTAATTTCGGCACGTGTGATTACTCTGTCTTGCAGGAAAACACCAACCACACAACCGAATAGCCAGCCTACAATTGGTGGCATTGGGATAATCAAACGACGAAGACCCATTGATTTGACCATAAGTCGAATGAATTCCTTGTATCGATAGACTTCTTTTCCAGTTACATCTATTGTCACATTGTCTCGTAATTCGCCTTGCTCGACTGCTATTCTTGCAACATCTTTGACATGAACCGGTTGGATGAGATAGTTTCCCATTCCGAATACTCCGAATACCGGAAACTTTCGAATCATCCAAGCTATGTTATTGATCAAGACATTCCTACCTCCACCGAAAAGAACTGTAGGGCGTAAAATAGCGAATGAGTGATTTGATTGATGAAGCATTTCTTCGACTTTCATTTTCCCTTGAAAGTAGGTCCAATTTGGAGCCTTGTCTGGGTGAGCTACCGACATATGTACAATTCTTTCAACTCCTGCTTCTTCGGCCGCAGCCAGCAAGCGCTTCGTATTTTCAACAGCTAGACCGTGTTCAAAATTACGTTGAGAATCATTGTATCTTACCCAATATGTGTTGTAGAGTACTTCAGCACCTTTGAGAGATTCAACTAGGGCTTGATGGTTATCAAAATCGATTGGATGAACCTCAACTTTTCCTTCAAAGGGGTCATCTCTACCTATGGCATTAGTCAATGTTCGAACTTTGACACCCTTCTCTAAGAGGTGATGAGCAATCCATCTTCCAGTGTAGCCGAAGGCACCTGTAACAACATGCAGTGCCTCAGTCACATTACTGCTGAGAACCAATCATTGATGAGATTAACGAAGTTCAGTTGAACTCAGCGAGATCTCCAACCGATTCATACAACGATGGCCCACTACTAAGGTAATACATTGAACCACGTCGACTTCGTGAGTCTTCAGGAGTGGCGTTCCAATTAGAAGCACAATCACCAGTGCACCCATCAGCGAAGGCAATGTAGACGCGACCATCACGGTCGATATGCAGGTCATTGAAATCCAATAGATTACGGTTTGAGCCACCAATGTCGCGGCAATCACCACTGTTCAAGCAAATTGCTCCAATCTGTACTGGGTCAGGAGAGATTCGAACTGTGTGGAATACTGGTTCATCATCAAGAGCGTTAAGGCTGAAGGTGACATAGAGGTAGTAACTGACATTTCCATGGGCATAGTGGGCATTTCCATTCCATGGGTTTCCATCGATATCTGTCTGATTCAATTCACTTGCATTTTCACTTCCAAGGTATGTAATTGCAATTCGTCCAGGATCTCCTGCATCTATGTGTGGGAATACTGATGAAATTATTTCAACAGGACTGACTCGAATGCTGTTTTCTTCCCAAGTATTCCCTGAGTCTGTACTGCGCGACATGTATACTCCTTGATCAGCTCCAGTCCAAATGTGATAGGCATTTGATTCACTATCAGTTCCAACTTCGGAATTCTTGCGCGGATATGGTGTTCCTGTATCAAGACCCATTGTTCTCTCAGACCAAGTTACACCATTGTCTTTTGAGAAAATAATAGTTGGAGTTTCAACTCTAGGTGGGACATAGACAGTGCCATCGGGAGATGTTGAAATCGCTCCATGGAGTCCTCCATTAGTGGTTGCAAGTCCGTAGATTTGTCCTCCAACTTCAAAGGTCGCGCCTCCATCGAAACTCGTGTAACAAAATATTCCAGCGATTTTATTGTAGCAGAAGTAAACGGCTGTATCGTATACGGGACTAATCTGTCCAGGGATTCCATATCCTTCATCAGTCCAAGGACCTGATGCTAGTTTTATGTGATCATTTAATGGAACAGGTCCTGAATCATGAGGGTTACCTAACCAACTGCCTCCATCATCGTCACTCCAAGCAATCCACGTAGTTAGTAGAGTCACCATTTGGACATTGAAAACACGGTCAGTTATTGGGTCGACCCAACCGTAGGGGTCACTAGTCGAAGGCTGAGATGCGTAATCAGCTACATCTTCCCATGATTCTCCATGATCGCATGAACGCATCACTTTCTCGAATGCGATGAAAAATATACATCCACTGGAAGTAATTCCTATGCTGGGTTCGGCTCCATCTTCACCTACATCACTGAATGTGAACTCTAATGGCAGAGGCATGCCTTCGACAGGCAATCCATCAGGTCCGGTAACGAACCATCCCTCAGGAGGACCGGGTTCTTCAGGTTCAACTTCAGGCCCATCATTGGAAAAACAACCTGAAACCATGACTGAAATCATCAGGACTCCGACAAGCAATGCCCTGGCTTTCATATTGCTCCGTCCAGACAGGTTACACAATTACCTTACTAATGGATGATATTCACAAAATATCATTCTTACATTCAATAGTGTAATTTCAGTTGCCCCAATAGGCCTCTCTGATTTCCTGATTTGCTTCCATGCATGCGACCACGTCTGCTGGACGATTGGACATAGATTCTGCTCCAGAAAGATGATTGAAAATAGGCTCCACATTCGACATATTCACAACCCCCCATCCAACTTGACTGCAAGGCGCCACTGGTGAAATCGGCATGGTCCCTGAAGTGGGGTCCCAAGTCGAGAAACTAGGATACCAAGCCGATAGATTCAACGCATCACGTAGTAAACTGTTTGATACTGAAAGGTTAGTCCCATTGACAAGCAACCCATTTCGTTCATCACTAGCACCTGAACCACTGTCATCATCAATGTCTCTAAGTTGAGTCAACACCAAACTGAGGATTCCAGCAGTCCGTGGTGTGGCAAATGAGGTTCCTGAAGTCTGATGATAGCCATCGGTATCGTCGTGGTTTGGTAATACTTGGGTCCAATCTGCTGCAATGTCAGGGTATGATCCACTCATTGTTTCCTTCTGGTCATCATCTTCCTCAGCATATCCAGAGATGCCAATCGACCAAGGTGGTCCTGCAGTCGAATCTTGAATCGCAGGAGAAGGGGTATTGTCGGCGGCTCCGGTGTGGATCTTGTGTTTCTCAACGACTGCAACTCTTGTAGCATCCTCTATTCCAGGTACTGGAATACTCCCAATTGGTCCGAATGATGTTGTGATTACATCCACAAGTGGTTGGTTAGCCGCCGCCAGTACGGCAGCATCACTGAACCCCTCAACAAAGAAAATAATCGCATCAGGATTTGCATCAAGAACTGCCCCCGTAACTGCAGTTCCATGTCCATCAGAGGGGTCGTCCAAAATTGGGATATCTGTTTCATCATCAGGAGTAGTGCCAATTATTCTGGTTCCTGGGAAGTACACAATATCGCTTGAAGTGATAGTATCCCAACAGGACTCAATGTCAGCCTCATAGCGTTCTTGCCATTCTCCAATTTGAGTCAGATTACACCACATAGTGACTCCCAGTCCTTCAAGTAACCAATCAGGTAGAGTCTCATTCAAAGCAAATCTATCATGATACACGTTGATTCCTGTATCAATAGGGGCAACGACACTATATGCGCCAAAAACGGGTTCAATTTCTGGTTCTTCAGTTGGTACCTTTTCACTGCCGAAGCAACCCGAAAACATAACCGAAATCATCAGGACTCCGGCTAGCAATGTCTTGACTTGCATATTATTCCGTCCCAATAAGTCACACAATTACCTTACTAATAGATGATATTCCCAAAATATCATTCTCGATTCCTATCATCAATCTGCAAACCTGAGTTTCCAGTTAGTATTCTCCACTTCCCCTGTATTACTCCCATTCCATAATTCCAGTGTAATGTGAATGTGACAATAGATGATAGAAAAATCGTCAGGGAGGTCTTGCTGGGAGAGTTCCCTTTAGCCGAACCATACCATGCAAGAAGATTGTACAGTAACATCAGTGGAGGAAGTGTATGCACCCCAGCCCGGGGCCATCCCATTTCAGGAAAATTCCAGAATTCAGGCCAGATCATTCCTCCATTTGCCAATCCCCAGAAGAAGAAGGCAAACGCTGCCATTACTAGTGGTGGGAATGTTGCAACCATTGAATGTGTGAAAGTATGTAATTCAGCATACTGATGACTTGCAAGAGTTCGAACAAGTCCATAATTTCGGATTTGCTTTTTGACGCGTGAAAGATTCCGCCTTCTATGCCACATAACAGCGGTTTTATCAGTCCAAAGTTTGTAACCAGCAGTACTTATTCGATGGTCGAGCATTACATCTTCAGCTCCTATTGCACCTTCATCAAATCCACCAACTTCTTCTAGCACTTCTCGACGATATCCAGAGTTTACTCCAGGTAACTGAGTAACCTCTTCGAGGTCAGCAGTTCCTAGTTTTCCATAATTTGTTCCGGCGGTAAAAATAGTGCTACAGAAGGCTACATCTATGATTCTCTGCCAAAGTGTTGATTCTTCTATAGGTGCAAAATTTGGTCCACCTACACCTGCAACCTCTTCTTTCTCAAACCACCGGACCAGTTTTTCAACCCAATCTTCTGGTACAATTACATCATCATCCGTGAATAACACAATTTCAGATTCAGTTTCTCGTAAAGCCACATTACAGGCATCAGCACGCGTGCGTGATCCTCCATCATCGATGAATCGTACTCCCGATTTCTGTGCAACATCTCTTGCAGGATCTTCATTCGGGCCTACAACGACGATTTCTAGTGGTCCTCGATAGTTTTGTTGGGACAATCCTTGCAGTACAATTCCTAATTCCTCAGCGTTTCTAACGCTGGGGATGATGACGCACACTGAAGGACCGCTCACGGCTCTCGCTGGACCCTTCTGTAATCAAGACCACGCATCATGGGTCACGGGTCATTACTAACTCTAGGGGCTAAGAAGTATGTCCAAGATGCTCCACCTTCGTTACTATTCCAAGTAAGACGGAGTGGAAATCTATCTGCAATCTCAACAGTTACTGCTTCGGTTAATCCACCTGCTAACTTGCGAGTTAGCGGGTCTAAAAACTGCAATGAATATGAAGACTGGACTGGCTTTGGAACAACTAATTCAGACATCTCGCCAGCATCAAATCGAACATTTACTCCCTCTCCTGCCTCAACAGTGACAGAAACAGTCATCTGATTCTTGTCCAAACTTAAATCAACAATCTCGCCGACAAATTTTGCAGCTCTCAATGCTCTTGATAGTCTCTCAGCACTCAAAGAGGCCTTACCCCCCTCTTCTTCAAAATTCAAATCTGGTTGTTTTGTATCATTGAATGAACCAGTATCAAGTCCACGTAGAATTCTGTGTACTTCACCAACACGGACATTGATTGCCCCTGTAGCACCATCATAATCCAATTCAACTAAATCGTTAGGGCCGGCGAGTGTTAGAAGATCACGAAGTTTTCCTAGTTCAAGCGCAATCTCTACTGGCTCAACCTCATAAGTTTCGAAACACTCATCGGCTACAGTCATAGAAAGCAAAGCCACATGTGACCCATCAACTACTGTCGTACTGAGTCCATTTTCACCCCAACTTAACTTTGCTTCTTCCGTTAATACAGAAAGAAGATCTACAATTTCTCGCATCAGTTGCTGTTTGGCAGTAACCCTGAGCATACCATCACCTACTTGCACTTCCTCAGACGGGTAGTTCTTCATACTATCCAATCAGTATGCAGAGTATTTCAACTACAGATGATTCATTATTCGTGGAGGCCATCTGGGCCGATTACTGGTATTCTCTGAACTTCTTTCCGCAGTTCTTACAGGTGCATATTTTTGTCTCCGGCTCGTCAGAACTTCTGGTTTGCATCAGAACCACAAAAATCTCGTTGAGGTCACATTCAGGACATCGAATGTCACCAACGCGTAGGGTGCCCCGGGCTACCTCCTCCTCAACGACCTCAGTCAGGTGCTTGAGGTCAGCAACTTCTGATTTTGCTGCAACTTTTGATAAATCAATAGTTTCACCAGTCGTTGGATCGACCCATTCCGCCCCTTTTCCATCTGCACCAGAGACAGGTCCCTCATACTTACATGTGTAGTTAGAACATCGAATGTTTTCACCTGGCCCCATAAGACCTAAAGTCCCACATTCTGGACAGAACACCCTCTCGCCTCCTATTACTGTGTACTCACAGACTTTGTAGCGGTCATCGGGTATGTACTTCAACTATTCTGAATGGAGGGATAAGTCTGATTCAAGCCATAATTGCTGCCGTTAAGCGCCATCCTACCCATGCAAGCCCAATGCTTCCAACAACGGTAATCAGTGCCATTGTGATAGAATTTGAGGGATTGTCATCACCAATTCGGATGGCATCCACTGCAAATGTTGACATTGTCGTGAAGGCGCCTAATACTCCAGTACCTAGTAACAAAACGGTCTCTTCACTCAATACTGAACCTGCTGCAATTGCACCAAACATTGCACCTAGAAGGAAGGAACCTACAAGGTTTGCAGCCATTGTTCCCCATGGCATTGTATCAGAAGGAATCCACTGTTGTAGCAGGTATCTGGCAACTGCACCAATGGCTCCACCTGCTGCGACGAAGGCAATCAGCCTCAAGTCCATGCAATAAGCCCGTGTTAGTAGTTTATTGATGCCTTCGGATGGCATAGGCATCATGCGCGGGATTGAAGCCGGATGTTGATTCCGAGGGTATTGTGAAGTTGCACTATGATTGGCGCATGGCACGTGTCATCGATGATGATGGAGTAGTCATCGATGAGGTCATTTGGACCTCTAAGCGCTCTGCTGGCGCCGTAGCCGATCGCTTATTCGATTTACAGCGTGGAAGATTAAGTCCAGAAGCGAGAGTTCTGGCAGAACGCTTCCCCGAAGCACTCGTTGATGCAATGGGTGCATTGTCCGATTCAAACTGGCTCCCTCTCAACGATGAAGAGGTCAAGATATTCGAGGCAGCAGCACCTATACTTGCCAAAAGAGGCGTCGCAGATGCGGCGGGCGATGTTGACCGCCGTCTCGATATGCTTGTTTCCTCTGCAGCAGAATTACGTTCGTCGTGGACTACAAATGAGTCACGTTGCGTAGAGTGGGTTGGTCTCTTTCTTTCAGAGGTCGACCTTGATGCTCAACGAAATGAAATCCCAACAGCAATAGCTGAAGCAGACTCAATTGAATCGGCTGCTTCTTCACTTAGAGTAACCCCTCCAGTTCATTCCCCATCAGATGTGGAATGGCAGGCAATTAGAGAACACGCCAAAGGGGTGGTAGAGCTTACTGAGAGATTGAGTTCCCACGAAGATGCGATTCGTGATATTGCACAACAGCACGTCCCTTCACTTTCGGCATTGATAGGCCCTCTTGGAGCTGCACGCCTCGTTACTTTAGCCGGAGGTCGTGAGCGTTTAGCCAGAATGCCATCAGGTTCTCTACAGGTCCTAGGTGCTCATGCTGCGATGGCTGCACATCGCCGCGGTGCTCCCCCTCCCAAACATGGAGCAATTCTATTCAGTATGCCACAAATTTCCAAGTCACCACGTTGGGTTCGAGGTAAAATTGCCCGGTTCCTTGCTGGCAAGGCTTCGATTGCTGTTCGTTGTGATCATTTCGGAGGCGAGGCATGGGGTGAAGAGAAAGTATCTGCGATTCATCGAGAAACTGAAGCAATCAAGGCGAAGTTCCCCAAGCCTCCTAAGCGTAGGTGAAATCCATGGCTAAACCGATTCAACTTAGTTGGGGAGTACGTCGAGAGGGGCGTAATCTCTGGACTAGGAATGCTGTCAAAGGTGTCTCAGTTAGAGGCGAGAGACGGAAGAGAGATGGTCGCAATGAATGGAGGCGCTGGGACCCCACTCGCTCAAAGGTCGCTGCAAGTCTTCTAAAAACTAAGAATAAGTCAAGTGATATGTTACCCGAATCGGGCTCCACTTGTCTTTATCTCGGTGCTTCAACAGGGGGTACTGTTAGCCATATTCATGACCACGTTTGTGGGGCAGGAAATCATCATGGAGGGCATATTGTTGCAGTTGATATTTCACCAAGAATGATGAGAGATTTAGTCAAACTTTCAGAGAAAAGATCGGGGCTTACTCCAGTTTTAGCAGATGCACGAAAACCAATGGCAATCGCTCCTTACATGAGGGAAAAGGCGACTTGGTTACATCAAGATTTGAGCATCGGAGATCAAGCCGAGACTTTTGTGAAGATGACTGGAGCATTTCTCGCGCAAGAGGGGGTTGCTCTTCTCTCACTCAAAGCTGCTAGTGAGCGATGGATGGAAGGCGGAGATGATGCCCGCTTCGAACACTCGAAACGAATTATTGAGGAATGTGAGCATCTAGAACTAATCGAGACTATTGATATCTCAGTTTTTGAGGAACAACATGTAGTATTCTTTTGCATAAAGAAATAAATCAGACACCTATTATTCTACATATTTCCCAATATGGCGGCTCCGCCAAACAAAAATATCCATACTCCAATACCAAGAAGTGCTAATACAAGGCTGATGATATTAATTACATTAGAAGCATTAATCATACTAGTATCTGAATGGAATGAATTACCCAAAATCTTTTTCTTATCGGAGCTTACTAGGAACATTGCAGGAATTGTAAAAACAAGACCACAAATACCACAGATCCCACAAGTGCTTGCGCCAGCAGTAAGTACGGTTATTATTCCCAAAATCGCAAGAACTAGCCCTGCAACCGCATTCGTTGAAACAATCTGCCCCCCTGATACTTGAGGTCCTGCATTGACGTGAATCGTTGTAGGTGTCCCAGAAATTTGAGGTCCAGCCTCACTCTCTTCCATAATCTCTCGTTATATTCTAAGATATTGAATCCTTCGCCATCCTCTTCTGCACGGATAATATCATCATCTCTTGCTTTTTGCCTCAATACATGCCTGAGATGCCAGAGGTTGAAACAGTTCGTCGAGGGCTGATACCCCACCTCATCGGGCGCCGAATCTCGTTCGTTGACCTACGCCGCCCTGACCTTCGATTTCCATTTCCTGATGACTTTGAAGAAGGTCTAATGGATTCTACCGTTGAAACAATTGGTCGCCGCTCAAAGTACCTACTTTTTCGATTAGATAACCAAATGACATGGCTTTCTCATCTTGGAATGACTGGGGTTTGGACCATTAATGCCGATGGAGAAGGAAAACATGATCATGTCCACATTGAATTTGACGATGGCCAATTGACAGCTACCTACACTGACCATCGTCGTTTTGGATTCATGGATTTGTTTGCGACAGATATTGAGAATCATCACAAACTATTGGCAGACCTTGGACCTGAACCTCTATCAGATTTTTTTACTCCTGAGGCATTAAAGAAAGGTCTTCACAATCGCCGTAGTCCAATCAAAACCGCTTTACTCGATCAAAGAATAATTTCCGGTCTTGGCAACATCTACGTTAGTGAGATTTTGCATCGCTCAGGAATCTCTCCCCTTCGCAGTGCAGCAGATGTGGCAGGAAAATCGACTAGGGTCAACAATAAAATTGAGTTGATGTTTGAACAAACCAACGAGGTAATTGCTGAAGCCATAGATGCGGGAGGTTCGACAATTTCTGATTTTCGTGGCGTGTCTGGAAAGGAAGACTTAGGCTACTTCCCACATCAATTCACAGTCTTCAATCGCGAGTCCGAATCCTGTAACAGAGAAGGTTGCAATGGAACCGTTCGACGTATTGTGCAGTCTGGGCGTTCGACATTTTATTGTCCCAAATGTCAGCGTTAATTGGGTCTGAAATTGAATAGTTGATATACTCTCAAGACTATGTCATATTTGCCAACGGGCATTGATTCAAAATTGGGTGTATCCCATATTCTCATTCATCCCGAATGAGATTCAAATTGCTCATACTTACCAATAGAGGGAGAAAAATGGTTAACGAAACAAAATCGAATAAAATATGGAGCCTTACACTAGTCAGAGATTACAAATCGGATATGTCGGACGATATAGGAACCGCGATGTTCGCCTATGGTCGAACTGCCGATGAAGTAGATGACGAATGCCGAAACAGTCTTCGAATACCTAATGGATTGACTCATCTACTGAATACTTCACATCTAATAAATGAGGCATTAGAGACAGGTTTCTGTGTCGAAATAAGTCGCAACCCGCAGAATTCCGATGATTGGGTGCAATTCACCGCTACTGTTCATGTGCAGCGAAAGGAATCACCCTTCCCTTTCACTCGAACCAGAGTTCTGTATGTTGCCCAGTTTCCCGATGCGACTTTTGAGATGGTCGATCTCTCCGGCCCTTGTTCCGAGCAAAAGATGCCTCAAAAATTATGGTTGCGTGCAGTCGAATTATCTTATAGACAACTTGCTTGGGTATTAAATCAAAACTTCTTTTCTTCCGAGAAACATGAACAAAAGACATTAGACGAATGGTTCAACTTTGGCGATGCAGATGCATCGGTGTGTCAGTTTACAAGGCCTAAATCATTGATATTACCTGGGCCCGTTGACAAGGTTCAACCCTTTTTCGAATCACAACTATGAATCTGTTTTAAGAAGAGCAACCATTTCGATTTATTATGGCCTTAGAATGCAACATCGATGCACGAGGAAAGGCCTATCGCCTTAGGCTCGGATTCAAACTGGTGATTTTCGGTTTATTGCTGGCGGCAGCATTCTTCCTTGCTGGAGTTGAATTAGGATTACTTTGGCTAGGTCCAGGCGGGATAATAGCAGGGGGAGCATTTGCTATTTTCGAAGGCAGAGCTGGTTGGTGCATCGCTAGAGCAATGGGCTTCCGTACACCTATTTGATTTCCATAATAGTGTCAAACAAAGCCATATGCATCATTGAGATAGTATACCCCTAGAATAACGGGTACTCCATAGAAAATCACTTTGAAGAATATCCGCCAGAATTTCTTATTCTTACTTTCTTCTGTTAAGTCACTGACCAAATCTGGAACAACTTCCACTAGTGCTCCGGCCAGTTCTATGGGCATGGCTCAGCGTCATGGTCTTCAGTTTTCAATGAATCTGAGTCATTCACATATTGCGTCGGAACTTTCCACCGGTCTCAAACAGAGCCTGAGTTACTTGACCGACTGTGCAATATTCAACAATCTCCATCATCACTTCGAACAGATTTCCACCATCCCGCGCGACTTGCTTGAGTTTAGCAAGTCCTTCTTCTGCCTTGGCGGCATTCTTCTTCTTGAACTCTTCATTACGATCTATGACCATACGCTTCTCGCCTTCGTCTGAGCGAGTTACTTCCATGTCAAAGGAATCTGCATCATCAGCAGACAGGCTCGCAGCATCTGGATTTATGAAAGTGTTAACACCAACTATTGGCATCTCTCCTGAATGCTTTCGGTGCTCATAGACCATTGACTCATCCTGTATTCGATTGCGCTGGAAATTTACTTCTAGAGAGCCGAGCACTCCTCCTCTTCGATGCATTTCCTCAAAAACTCGTAGAATTTCTTCTTCAACTCGTCCTGTCAACCATTCAGCTACAAATGATCCTTGAAGTGGATTCTCATTTGCCAACCATCCATATTCTTTGTTTAGTATCATTTGGATTGCCATTGAGTCACGAACCGTCTCTTCAGTAGGAGTTCCAAAAGCCTCGTCTCGTGAGTTAGTATGTAGTGAGTTGGCATTGTCTGCTAAGGCGTATAATGCCTGTAGAGTTGTCCTATAATCATTGAACGTGAATTCCTGTGCGTGAAGGCTACGCCCACTTGATTGAATGTGGTACTTTAGTTGCTGACCTCGATGTCCAACTCCGTATATATCGCGCATTGCGATAGCCCAGATTCTTCGAGCAACCCGTCCAATAACAGCATATTCAGGGTCCATTCCATTGGAGAAGAACCAACTGAAGTTTCGTAGGAATTTATCTGGGTCAAGGCCCCTTGCTCGGAATAATTCAACATAAGTCAGGCCGTTAGAGAGTGTTAGTGCGGCCTGAGTGATTGGGTTTGCGCCAGCCTCTGCAATATGGTATCCAGAGATAGAGACAAAGTAGTGGTTACGGACATTGTTGTCGACATAGAATTCAGCGACATCTCCCATCATTCTGAGGGCCGTGTCGAGATTGAATACCAATGTATTCTGTCCCATCGATTCTTTCAGTTGGTCGGCCTGTACTGTTCCTCTAACTGTACTCAGAGTACTTGCCCGAATTTCCTGATATTCGCCCTCATTGGGTTCTCTGCCATTTTCTTGCTCAAATTTCCTTACTTGCTGGCGAATTGCTACGGTAAAGAAGGCTGCTAGATGCCACCAATAATTACCATTAATTGTCTTTGAAGTAGAAGTGTTTGGAGCACATAGGTCGAATCCTTCGAACAGCATTTCCATCTCATCAACTGTACTGATGCTGACTCCACTTTCACAGACTTTGCCAAAGATGTCGAGGCGGGTTTGAGGATCACGCCCGTATAGGGAGGGGGAGTCAAAGGCTGTTGACAGGCGATTGAATGGTTGTCCTTCTGAGAGGAAATGGA
>Ga0066862_10000834_pt1 | contig 12557 bp, 16 predicted proteins | sample ETN02SmetaG_FD_66431 | JGI IMG/M metagenome (GOLD analysis project Ga0066862, IMG submission 66431) | Marine microbial and viral communities from oxygen minimum zone, Eastern Pacific Ocean - ETNP2014F10-02SV255 | ecosystem: Environmental > Aquatic > Marine > Oceanic ... | reverse complement strand
GACTATTACACTAACATCAAATCTTACTTCAATCGATAATCCAAAGAACTTTGTTGGTAAAGCTCTTGCAGAAGTTTCAAATAATCCTTTGGATAAAAATTGGGCAGGTATGCCAGATAAAAGTTTGGCATACGATGGATATAAAAACATTGAAGAAGAAACACCCCATGCTCGTTCAGAAAAAGTTAAAGAGTTTATTGAGTCAGGAAAAGAATATAATTCAGCAGGTTACTGCTCCACAAGCGTAGATAATTATTTTGTTTGGAATACCAATGGGCTTACTTCATCAGACACATCAACAAGTGCTTTCATTGATGGTATTCACAGAACAGAGACTTCTGCGGGCTCTTCTCATCGAGGAGCAAAAGAATTAAGTGATATAGACGCAGTTATAGCGGGTAAGGAGGCAGCAATACTGGCTAAAGATAGTGAAAACCCTATCGACATAGATCCTGGGAAATATGAAGTTGTATTGGGGAACGAAGCAGTTAGTACAATCCTTGTTTTTCTTGCTGTCTATGGATTTAATGCAAAGAACAAGATTGACGGAATGTCTCCAATTAACATAGATGAAAATCAATTTGACAAACATATAACACTTTATGACGATCCATTTCGAGATGATTCAATTGGATTCAAAATAGATGCTTCTGGTGCAACAAAAAAAAGGTTGAATGTTATTAACGAGGGGGTATCAAATTCGTACTTTCATACGAGAAGAACAGCAAAAGAATTGAAACAAGAAAACACATTTCACGAGCTCTATGGTTGGGGAGATAGTTTTGGAGGAATAGGAACAAATCTATATTTAGAAAGCGGTAACAAGTCTAAAGAAGAGATGATTAAAGAAGTAAAAAAAGGTATCTATATTAATGAGTTTTGGTATTGCAGGGTTCTCGATCCTATTACCCAAGTAGTTACCGGACTTAATAGGAATGGTTCTTTTCTAATTGAAAATGGCAAGATTACAAAACCCATAGGACGACTAAGGTTTACTCAAAGTTTTATTTCAGCTCTAGGTATAGGGAACGTCCTTTCCGTAGGAAGTTCAACTAGATATGCAGATTCAGAGTTCGGAGAGGGTATCTTAAACGTCCCAATGCTACATTTAAAAGAATTTAGCTTTACTGGGGGAGCTTCTGGGTAAGCCCAGACACTCGATAAGATAATCTCTTACTTTACTTTAGATTTTCTGCGCTTGCTTTACCGTCGTTTTCAACGATTTCAAACTCTACCTCTTGGCCTTCTTCAAGATCGTTCATTCCAGCGCCTCTAACAGCTGAGATGTGAACGAATATATCATTACCACCATCTTCAGGTTCGATAAATCCGTAGCCTTTGGTTGCGTTGAACCATTTAACTTTGCCTTTCGGCATATTTCTCCTTAATTAGTTTTAGTCTTTTCAAAACCTTCATAACTATACAGTTATAAAGAAGTATTGTACTAAAAAATAATAATTTAGTTTAAATTTTATTACAGTACTTATAAAAAATATGCTACAGATTCTGCATTATAAGGGTTGTAATTTGCCAAACAATAACAAATATAATCACGGCGACACGCTTAGATACTTTGCGCCCTTTAAGCCAATCCACTATTCTCCTTAGGGACAAAAACATTTTTCCCTTCAAATAGTTTTGTCCCATTAACATAGCTGTAATACTTTCTACATTCACAAGAAAGGTACTCAATATCTATTGGTTCAAATGTTCGTTTTGCATCGGGCCAGTAGTCTTTTTGTAATTCAATCATCTTTTCACATGTTTCTTGGTGATTATTTAAGTCTAAATGTTTTTGTAGACGATCCAAATAGGCCACTGCACCAATGCCTGTTGGGACATGGCTTGAGGGGTTAATAATGTCAGGTCGAAACCATGCTATATCCATTACAGCCATAAAAATAGGAAAGTCATTTTTCATCCCAAAGAGCTCATTAATTGCATTAGTAGATTTAATTACATTACCTTCAGCTTCTTTTATTGCTTCACTTAGTTCTTCCTTTATCTCTTTGAATAGCTTAGTTGCTGCATCAAGCCTTGCGTACTCTACTCCTTTCCAAATAACTGGTTCAACAGGATAAGCTGTAATATTGCACCATGAGTCGAACTCGCCAAGTACTTTAATCAATTCTTTAGGCTTAGAAAGTATTTTTGGTGAAAGTTTTTCAAGAGTTTCTTGTCTATTACACCAGCGTCCAAAAAATAAGGCATGAATCAATGTTGGCAAGTCCTCACTAGTATCTTCAGCAAATTTTATTATTGCTTTACTTCCCCTATCATCTTCACGAAATACATTTAAAAAACGACCTTGTTGAAAGATAGGATCACCACTCCATGGGGGTGTTTTATTGCTTTCTCTTGCTATTCGAATTTTCTCTCTCTCTTTACAAAAGTCAAAGAAACTAGCAACAGGATCTTCTAGTACCAAGCCATCAAGTGCACTAGCGTATGGATTATTCACTTTTCTAATAGGGTTAGTAACACTTTATTTACTCCAACCAATTTTTTGCCTTTTCTATGGCAAGGTTCCATTTGGATAAATAACCTTCTCGGACTTCTTTGCTCATATTTGGTGTCCAGGATTTGTTTGCCTTAAAGAACTTATCCATTTCTTGCAGTTCAAAATTGTTTATACAAATATAGGATGCAACTGCCGAGCCGAATGCTGTTATTTCTGCTATTGGTTGTGCTGTAACAATCTTACTTAGGATATCTGCTTGAAATTGCATGAGCAAGTTATTGGCGATCATTCCTCCATCAACTTTCAATTCAGTTAATTTGATTCCAAGATCGCTCTCCATGCTTTCTAGCAACTCGTAGCTTTGGTATGCAACAGATTCAAGTACGGCTCGAGCTATATGGTTCTTATCAGAGAACCTAGATAGACCAACCAGTACTCCTCTAGCTGAAGAGTCCCAGTGAGGTGAAAAAAGACCAGAAAATGCAGGAACAAAATAAACATCTCCATTGTCTTCTACATTAAGTGCTAACGATTCAATCTCTTCACTAGTAGAAATAATATTTAGATTATCTCTTAACCATTGAACAGCAGCTCCAGCTATAGCTACGGAACCTTCCAAGGCATAAACTGGTTTTCTTTCTCCATATTGATAAGCAACAGTAGAAAGTAAACCATTATCTGAAGCTATAACTTCATTTCCAGTATTTGTTAATGCAAAACACCCTGTTCCGTAAGTATTTTTTACGTCTCCTTTTTCTGTACAGTTTTGACCAAATAATGATGCTTGCTGGTCTCCAAGAACTGCAGCAATTGGGATACTTTCCAAAGAACCACTACATTTCCCAAACACTGAAAGGGAAGGGCGTACTTCAGGCAGGCACGATTTAGGGATATTCAATGTATCTAAAATAGTTTCATTCCACTCCATTTTGTGAATGTCGAACATTAAAGTTCTACTCGCATTACTTACATCGGTTAAGAATTGATTAGTTAATTTATAGATCAACCAAGAGTCGACAGTACCAAAACATACATCATCCACATCTAGGGCATCTTTAACTTCATCTACATTTCGAATCATCCAAATTATTTTTGAGAGAGAAAAGTATGTAGAAACAGGAAGCCCAGTAGATTTAAATGCTTCACTTAGTTGTTTGTTATTTGTTAACTCATCACATATTTCTTGGGTTCGCGTATCTTGCCATACGATTGCGTTATACAGACTTTTTCCAGAACTTTTAGACCAAGCAATAGTTGTTTCACGCTGGTTTGAAATCCCTATGGATTGAATACCATTTTTATCTACTTTTTTTAGTACCTCTTTTATACAGCTTTCTACTGAATCCCAGATTTCTTCGGGGTCATGTTCAACAGAGACATTGTTAGGCAAATATTGAGTAAATTCTTGCTGATGCTGAGCAACTACTTCACCGGATTCATCGAAAACTATAAACCTTGAACTAGTAGTCCCCTGATCTATCGAAGCAAAATAATTCACAATATTAATTAAACCATATTTGTATACTGCAGAGAGGAAGAAAATTGAATTCTAATAAAATCGTTAATATTGCTGGATATAGGTTTATAGACCTTCATGACCATGATGAATTAAGGCAGCCCTTCCTAGTCGCTTGTAAAGAGCTAGAACTAAAAGGGACAATACTACTAAGCCCAAACGGAATCAACTTCTCTTTAGCTGGGGAACAAGAAGCTATTAATTCGTTCATAGAATTCTTAGAATCAGATAATAGATTTATTGGAATACCAATAAAAATTACTCATAACGATTACCAACCATTTAGAAGGATGCTGGTAAGACTTAAAAAAGAAATAATAGCATTAGGCATGGATGAAATTCGACCCATTGATTTTACGGGACCTAAAATAAAGCCAACTGAATTTAAAGAGATATTAGACAATGAAGAAGAAGTCATAGTTCTTGATACTAGAAACGATTATGAGACAAGAGTCGGATTGTTTAAGAATGCAGTTGATTTAAACCTCGCTACCTTTAGAGATTTCCCTAAAGCGATTAAGGAACTCCCCGATGAATACAAAAAGAAGCCGATAGTTATGTATTGTACAGGGGGTATTCGTTGCGAGAAGGCTTCAGCAGTTATGCTGAAGGAGGGTTTTGAGAATGTAAAACAACTTGAAGGCGGGATACTAGGTTATTTCAAAGAGACAGATGGATCATACTGGGAAGGGGATTGCTTCGTATTTGACGATAGGGTCGCAGTAGATACTGAATTAAAGGAAACAGAATATGTAATGTGTTTTGCTTGTAGAGAACCCCTAACAACCGAGGAAATTAACTCACCTAGTTATAAGATAGGAGAGCATTGTCCGTATTGTATAGAAAAATCTAGAGATATAAAGTAATAATAAGTAATGCGATTATTTGAAACATTATTAGTTTTATCCGTTTTGCTAATTGCTCTTGTTCAATTTCTATATTCATTTAAATATTGGAGAGCAAAAGATGAGAATCAAAGCAAAGCAAATATTAATCAGATAAGAACATTAGGGGTAGTTTCTGGGATTTTATTCCTCATACACTTCTTGTTTGAAGGAATTAGATGGCAGCTTTATTACATTTATCTGTATTTAATTTTTGTATTAGTTATAACATTTTTATTAGACAAGAGATTAATAGATAATAGAAGGGGGCTGAAAACTCTTGTAGAATTTCTTAATATTTTTCCATTGATAATTTCTGTTTTTCTTGCTTGGGTTTTACCAGTTCCAAAAATAATTGAACCTACTGGGGAGTACCATGTAGGCCGTATTGAGAAACATATAATTATTGAAGATAGGTTGAATGGAGAGGTATTTTCAATATTGAGCGACTTGGACAAAAATGCAAAAAGAGAGCTAATGATAACTCTCTGGTATCCAACTAATGAAAAAGGCAAAGACACTAGTTGGTTTCTTTTAGAGGATAAAACTACACCGACAAGAATGGTTATTAATTACTTAAATAAAAACTTTGGACTAGAGATGCCTACAAAAATACTCAATCATGCAAAACTAGCTACAGTGAAGGCATCTCTAAACACAGATCCAATAGAAAGCATCGAGACCTCTTTAGTTATTTACACTCATGGTTGGCCAGCCCATAGACACTTTGCTGCTGACCAATTAATTAACTTGGCTTCACATGGCTATGTAGTTGTTTCAATTAATCATACGGGTCTTTCACTATTTACCGAGTTTCCAGATGGAACAAGGGTGGATAATATTCCGGGTATTCAATTAGAGGGGAGAACTTCTGAATTGATGTATGGAATGGCAGTGGATATAGATAATGTTGTGAACTATCTAATAGATGATTTAGATAAAGAAAATAGCTCAATTAATCAGGTAAGCAAAATAATCAATTTTAATGATATAAATATAATTGGACACTCCACTGGTGGTGGAGCAGGGGTACTTTATTGTTCAATATATCAAAGTTGTAGCAGTTTCATGGGGCAAGATACCTACGGGGCTCCAACATTAGACGGCAAGTATCCAATTAAGTTTGATGCCCCATCGGTCTATGTATACAGCGAAGATTGGTTTGATAGTCCTCGAAATGAATATGGACCTACTGAAATTGATAATTATTTTAATGAATTTAAGAATAAAAATACATACGGATACTACATAAGTGGTACAGGTCATTATGACTTTTTGGCTTTTGGCTCTTTGAGCCCACTTGCAGGAAGCACTATTTTGAAAGGACCTATAGACTACAGGGACTCTTATAAGATACTTGATGGTCTAAATTTGCAACTTATAAGAGATAAAGAAATTTTATTTGATGATTATCCATTTTTGAATTCATTGAATTAGTCCTTCAGAGTTCAGCTCATCAAGATTTAACCTTATACTTATCTTATGTATTACATTCTTGGAGTTGCGCTCTTGATTTTACTGCTCAGAGCTTTTGATTTACTTCCGAAACTGGAGAATAAATTTTGGTGGTATATAGATTCTATTCTATTGGGGGTAGCTTTTTTGATTCTCTTGTCTAGGTTCCCTCCATTTTTTGCCGGTATATTTCTTACACTTGCAATCATTTATGCCTACAGAAAAGGCTTTTTTAATAAACCTGGGTAGTTCTTATCTGCTTACCGTGTATACACCAACATAAGCTGCTAAGAGTGATCCCCCGACAGAAAGCACCAGATATCTAAGGGCTAATTGACTCGATTCTGAAGCCAAATTTAAGATATCAATTGAAAAAGTAGAAAATGTAGTAAATCCGCCTAGGAGACCAATTAAAAGAAAGTAGCTTAGGTTGCTATATTTTTGGGATATGTACGAATAAAGTATTCCAATAAGAAAAGAGCCAACAATATTTATTACAGCTATAGAGTAGATTCCTACTATTGATGAAAATATATTAGATAGGAAATATCTTCCTACAGATCCAATACCCCCACCTAGGAAAACCAGTAGATAATTGTTCATAATTAATTAATAAGTATAGGTGCTACTACTTTGAAAAACAGTAAAACTAGTATAGAATGTCTTCTATGTACAAATTAAATAACTGGAACTGGCGATTACACGATATATAAGTGTCTAGTTTCTTTTGTTTGAAAGTCCGGGCACTGCCCGGATTTTTTTTTGAGGAAAGATTAGAAGACAATGTCACTGAAAAATGTTGTATAGATTTAAACTCTCCCCAACGTACGAAAGGTAGAATCTACCTCGGAAGCAGGAAATTCGAGGTAGAGACTACTGATTATTATTTATTTCAATTTTTTTGTAAAGCTAACAAGATCATGCATAGCTCGTAGAATATTTTCTGGATTCCTATAGTATTTCTTTGTTAATCTTCTTCTTGAGCTAACAAATGTGTCAGTAATTTTTAGTCTTCGTAGTCCTTTCTTTTCTCCTTCTACAAGGTCCATGTTTCTCTCTAGAAATAAATCTGTTAAATGATTATCATCTCCTTCAAATTTCCCTCTCCAATTTATTTTTAATCCCATATCGAGACTATTTGGAAAATAAACATCAAAAGAGATATAGGTTGTTGATGATTCTCCGTGGCTTTGTGTGTATACTTTTGTCTTACATTTATACCCATCTATTACTCCTGATATTTCTTTTGATGATTTCCACCATTTTGTTTCCTCCTCATACCTGAAGCCTAATTTTTCAGAGACTTTTAATAATGTTTCTTTGGTTTCGCGCATTACATTTTTTGACCACTTTATAAGCATGTATATAAAAAAGATTGTAACTATAGGTAGCAACACTCGTATCATTAGTCGTTCTCCTCTCTTAAGTTTTCAGGAACCTCATAGCCGTTTTCTTCAATACACTCTCTTACTAGTTCTCTTACATCCTGCACAGTTATTACACCAGCCAAGACAAGAGGTTGAAGTAAATCTCGGAGTGGAGTTTCGCTTGTTGGGTCACCTACTTCGAGATTCTTATCTCTTAAACATTGGGCTATCTCTAATTCAGCATCTAGTATTGCAGCTTGCTGTTCTGGGTCAGCAGTATCTGTAGCACTAAGTGGGATGTCATTATCATCAGCACATTTTTGAATTACAGCGTATAATTCTTGCTGTTGTTCGGGGGTTTTCCCCATAAATAAAGGGGTAACGTTTTTTCTTAATTCGCCTGGACTAGTGGGATCTCCTACTTCATAGCCATTGTCTCTAATACATTGAGCTAGAATCAACTCAACATCTGTCCAAGCTAGTTCCTCAGTTACTGCTGTTGTAGTTGTTGACTCGGTATCTTCTAAAGAAAGAACCTTTCTCTCTTCAGTATTTTTATTCGAACACATTGCAAAAATTATAAAAATACCTATCGCAAACGTAGTAGATTTTTTCATTATCCAATTAAACCATATTCTGTTTAACGAACTGCATAGTAATTTAATCTTCTTTGTATAGTAGTTAATAGGAGCACCTCGCTGGACTCTTTGAGGTTGTTTCTGCAGTAAAAAGGGAGAGGGTATAAGACTCTCCCTTTTTTTTTCACTATAAGTTTGTGGTAGTGTTTAGTAATGGCATATATATATATAGCAGGACCTCTTTTTGATGACCATGAGAGAGAGTATCTTGAAAAAATTGCAACACTTATAGAAGGAAAGGGACATACAACCTTTCTCCCCCATAGGGATGCTGGAATTATAGAAGGGGAGTTTACTTTAGAGATGAGATCTAAAGTTTACTTAGATGATAAAGTAGCTCTCGAAGCCAGCGATTGCGTTGTGGCATTACTTACTGGTAGAGATATTGATTCTGGAACTGCAGCAGAAATTGGTTTTGCAACAGCATCAAATAAAAAAGTTATAGGGATCAATGCTAATAATGTATTTTTTCCAAATAATTTTTGTTGGGGATTGCTAGGGGAAGGTAAGAATATTGTTAGATCACTTCCTGAATTAGAGAAAGCACTCGACAAGTTATACGAGCAAGGTTAATGGAAAATAACTTAGAATTTATCGATATCAAAATTGATTCTGGTGTTTGCACTATAACAATGAATAGAGTTGAGAAAAGAAATGCAATTAATTCACAGTTTGTTATCGAGCTTTGCAGTGCTTGGGATATTGTTGATAATGATGACGAGATAAGAGTTGCAGTACTAAAAAGTGCAGATACAAGTGTTTTTTCTGCTGGGGCTGATTTAAAAGAACTTATTCCATTATTTAGAAACGAGATAGACCCACAGAATAAATTTGATGAACTCATTCAAGATATAAATTACTCTAGAAAATTTGTTAGAAAAGACAAAGTACGTACCAAGCCTTTAATAGGAGTTGCAAGCGGATACTGTCTTGCTGGTGGATTTGAACTTTTACTTTGTTGTGATTTTAGATTAATTGAAGAAAATACAATTGTTGGATATCCAGAATCGACTATCGGATTACTTCCTGTATGGGGAGGAATTTCTAGGATTGGTCAAGTTGTATCAAGAGCAAAGGCATTAGAGATATTATTAGATTCAAAAAATATAAGCGTACATGAACTAAAAAATTTGGGGGTTGTAAATGATATATTTCAACTCAAAAACATAGATAATATTCAACAAGAGTATATTGATAAAATATTGAATAGTACACCAAAAGCCGTAGAGCTATTAATGAAAAACATAGATAAGGTTCAAACTGTAGATATAAATGAAAGCTTCTTGCTCGAAGAAGAAATGTTTAGAGATTTAATTTAATAGTTGAAGCTTATTTTCTCTTTAATTTCTGCATCTTTACATGGATCATGATTTTCTGGATGGGTTTCTCTTAACATTTCATTAAACTCATCACTAGTTACATGACAAAGGAGGTATAAGCCTGCCTCTTCAAGGAATTTCATAATATCGTGGTGTATGTCTCTCCCAGGATTTTTTGCTAAATTATATATTCCTTCTATTCCGTAGTAATTATCTTTCGGAGTCTTCCCATCTGTAAATGTTATATCTTTAATCCCTCTTATTTCTAGCTCGTATGTAAGGGCTTTCCAATCAGAAGACTCAAGCATAGCAATGTCGTACATAAGTGCATTACGTATTGGGAACATAATAGCCATGACACGGTGAAAGGCCCTCTCATCTTCTGTCAGTGAGTCTGTTTTTGATTTTATAAGTTCGTCACCTCCAAATGCTGGAGTGCCTTTAGCTTCTAGTATCTTTCCAGAGGAATCTACTGCCACAGCTTCTTCTAATAAAAAAAGAAATTCACTATCTCTATTAACAATTTCATTCGTCCCAGGCTTAAGTCCAGTCTGGTGTGGAATTCCTGTAAAGATACAGAATCCAGAAGTGTTAAGACTACAACTATAATTACTAGTTGGCTTCATTTTGCCTACAGAGGTTTCAACAACAGGAAGAGTAGTAATTTCTTGAACTGTAGTAGTAGAATTTTCTTCAAGAGCTACTAGATTCTCTGTATCTCCACCTGAACACATAGTGAGAACTAATAATATACTAATTACAGAGCTGGCTGATAACTTCAATACTTCATTAAACCATAAGCGGTGAAACAATATATACTATATACTTATGGATACAGGAAATATCATAGGGTTCTTTAAAAAATTTAGTTTCTTTAGACTATTTTGGACGGGGATTATTCTACGAATATTTACTTCGATAGCGGATGCTGTCTTTAATCTAGGGATTCAGGATATACCAAATTTCAATTACTACATTTTTGCTATAGCACTAGGTTATACTCTTCTTTGGATGTTTAACAAAAGTTATATAAGCTATATAGAGGAAGATATCTAAAGATTCTGAATAATAACGGTTGTTATCTGTCATACAAAAATAAAGATTAGCTCTCAATTATCTGTTAGATTTATCCCTAAGGAAAGAAAGGTGATATATGAAAAAATTTAATGTATTTTTATTAGATATAAAAACGCAAGGAAAACTCTCTGCTGTAACGTATATTGTTGCTTTAACGTTTGATCTGCTAGAACTAGATATAGAGAGTTTAGTTTTTCTGATGGGATTTTTGCTCGCTATATCTATGTCGAATCTGATTTTACTGAGCTATCCATTAATTGAAAAGAAAGGTGTACCTCGAAACTGGGAAACTGGAACAGCGATGGTTGCTACTACTATGTTGGTTGCAAACCTACTAGAGACTGCTGATGTTATTGCAGGTGAAGATGTTGCGATTTTTTATCTCTTCTTTTGCATTATAACTATCAGCTACTTATCTGCAGCAGAGGACGTTATACCTAATATTTGGAGATATATCACTGGTATTGGTGCGGTCTGTTTGGTACTGGTTCTTTTTGAGAGTTACTTATTTTCAACTGAAACTCTAGGTGTCTTATGGTTTGGTTATTTACTCCTTACTTATGGATTTGGTATAGGCAACTACCTAGCTTGGAACAATTACGAAGAATAGATTTTAAATCAAGATAAGACCTAGGAAACTAGGTCTTATCTCTATAGGTTCAAAAATGTATTTGTATAAAAGATTTTAACCTCTGAATTCAATGTTTTATATGGGACTTTGTCCTTCCTTGAAATCAGTAAATAATTTCCCAGCAAAAATAGGACCCATATAAGCAATGGGGTCTCCATCGAAGAGATCTCTTTGAGCTCCTAAATCAAGAACTTCTTGTAATTTTGCAGATGCAGTTTTCATGTCTTCTTCAGTATCCCAAATATTCCAACTTACCAAAGTATCTTCATCGTATAGAGCACCTGTTATTTGAAGACCGTCTGATTCATCATAAATTGGTTCAACATTGTCTTTCAAGTTAGCTAAAGCCGCATCCTTATCTTTTACTATCCCAATAACAAGTCGCATGTAACCTGGTTTCTTTTCATCCTGTGCAATGTTTTGATAAACTTTTCCAAACACAGCACCTCCTTCAAAAATTTGTGGAGGAGCTGCAAAAAATTCTGCTGCTGCTGCCATCATTGTATTAACTTTCTCTTCTTGAGCATCAAAAGCTTCTTTATTACCCCAAGCTGCCAAACCTAGTACAGAATTCTCTCCAGCATTCAAGTAAGTTAATGAAAGCAAGTCTTGAATTCCTGAGAAATTTGGTAATACCGTCTCTTTGATAAAAGACACAGCTTCTTCTTTTGCACCTTCTTTTAATAAAGGAATTGTTACTCTAAAATACATAAATTCTCCTTTACTACTTATTTTACAGAATGTGCTTGTGATATGTCGGGGATATGTGGGCGACTTATTTATCTTTTTCTTTCAAAATCATAAACAGAATAATTGCTTGAAAGATTGAAGTTAAAGTGTTTGTAGCTATTAGCGGAATATCTCCAAGATAAATACCGTAACTAAACCAAGATAATGAAGCAGAAAAAAGAAAAATGTACGTAACGAGAGATAAGCTCTTAACATCTTTAGTTCGAACAGTTTTTATTGCTTGAGGTAAAAACCCTACTGCTGAAAAAAAAGTTGCGAAATAGCCAAGAATTGAAAAATCCATTATCTAATACTACAAATTTTTTACTATTTGTGTGGGCGCTAGAGGATTTGAACCTCTGACTTATCCCTTGTAAGGGAAGAGTATTTATGATTTCTATCTTTTATAAATCTCATACCCTTCTACTTCTTCACTCCCACTACAGGTTCCACTTTGATGATCTATATGTAATATTTGAT
>Ga0066862_10000826_pt1 | contig 12589 bp, 11 predicted proteins | sample ETN02SmetaG_FD_66431 | JGI IMG/M metagenome (GOLD analysis project Ga0066862, IMG submission 66431) | Marine microbial and viral communities from oxygen minimum zone, Eastern Pacific Ocean - ETNP2014F10-02SV255 | ecosystem: Environmental > Aquatic > Marine > Oceanic ... | reverse complement strand
TTAGGAATAACAAGATAATCACCAGGTGAAATCTTTATATCTCCAAAATTAGATGAAAAGATAGCTTTTCCTGATTGAATATATAAAAGTTCATCATGGTGTGCATTTTTATACAAATAGTCCATGCTCTTAGTTACATGTGACTTATAAATAAATAGATCATCATTGAAAAATAATGCCTTCCTAGAGCTAATAGCATCTCCTAATAAAGAGACTCTTTTTGTGAAGAAATGCCTATTCTTATGCTTCCCCGTGAATTCGTCTATATTAATTGGCATAAACTTCCCGACGTTACTAATTTCTGTAGGCATCTTCTTATGGTATGCATTTGAATAGATACTTGAGAAGCCCTCTCTACTTATATGCTCTTCGTAAAATAGATTTCCATCATTATCTCTGTGCTGCACATGCCTCTTATTTGGGATATTCCCTTGCTTAGTGTAAAACATTATAGATTTCCTCTTTTCCTTTGCTCTTTTTCGATAGATTCAAAAAGCGCCATAAAATTCCCTTTTCCGAATCCCTGACACCCCTTTCTTTGTATTATTTCAATAAATAAAGTTGGCCTATCTTGGATTGGCTTAGTAAAAAGTTGCAACAGGTAACCATCAGAGTCTCTGTCTACTAATATCTTCAGTTCTTTTAATTTTTTAATATCCTCATCAATTATTCCAACTCTATCTTGGAGGTCATCATAATAATTATCAGGAACATCTAAGAAATCTATACCATTTCTTCTTAATGCAGATATTGTCGATAGGATATCTGTTGTCAATAATGCGATATGCTGTACACCGGCACCATTATTAAAATCGATATATTCTTGAATTTGAGATTTTTTAAGCCCCTCAGCTGGCTCATTAATAGGTAATTTTATTTTGTTATTACTTGATTTCATAACTTTACTTCTCAATGCTGAATACTGTGTCGCGATATCATCTTCGGTGAACTCAATAAATGATTTAAAATTAAAAATATCTTCATAATAAGAAGCCCATGTATTCATCTTTTTGTCTTCTACATTACCAACAATATGATCAACAAGTAATAGACCAACTTCATTGCTAGTAATATTGTCAGGCCTATAGGAAACAAATCCAGGCTTAAAAACTCCATTGAATTTACTATCATCTACTAGGCTATGCACAACATCTCCGTAAGTCCTTACAGATGCACTCTCATATATTCCATCTTTAGTCTCTATTGAATTAAAATCCGAGGAAGAAGATGCACCTTTAGCAATGGAATAATCATAATCTTTACGGACAGAATCCGAAGAGAAAGCTACATCATAAACACCATCTCCATGTTTTTTTACCCATTCCGATATTACATGATTCTCAGTTATAGCTGAGGTTAGTACAAAAAAGATTTTATTCTGCTTTAGAACATATGAAACTACTTCATCATTGCCGGTTTCTGGTCCTGAGTAAGCAAATCCAGAAAAACCAAATGCGGATCTATAAAAGTGTGCTGCTTGTTTTGCATTAGATACATATAGCTCTACATATTTAAAATTTTTAACCATATAACTAAACAGTAGCTCCTTCATAAACTTTTAGAAAGGTTTCTTTGAATTTATTATTTTCTAATTCTGTACCTATGGTAATTCGCATACAGTGAGGTAGACCAAAAGCATCAAGGCTTCTAACTATTATACCTCTTTCAAGTAACTTATTGCAAATATTATGATTAATAGTATCATCAGAAAAGTATGTTGTTATAAAATTAGTGGAACTTTTAATGTAATCTACCCCATGTTCATTAAAAAAATCATACATAGAATCTCTTTCTTGTCGATTTGATAGAATTGACTTTTCTAGAAAGTCACTATCATCTAATGCTGCAAGTGCTGCTTCTTGGGAAAGTGTTGCCGGTTCAAATGGAAGCTTAACTTTCATTAAATTAGCAATTAAGTCTTTATGTGCAAATCCATAGCCTACACGAAACCCTGCTAAGCCATATACCTTTGAGAAGGTTCTTAATGTGATAATATTATCATATCTGTACAACATTGAATCAGGATAATCATTAAGATCTAGAGCATATTCATAATATGCTTCATCTAAAATTATCAAGACCCTATTTGGGACTCTTTCCATAAACGAATCAAATTCTTTTTTATTGAAATATGTACCAGTCGGGTTATCAGGATTGGCAAGATATATAATTTTAGTATCTTCATCTATCTTATCGGCAATTGCTTTTAAATTGTAGTGATAATTATCCATTGGGGCCCATGAGGTTCTGTAGCCACTTGCATCAGCCAATACTCTAAAACCAATAAATGAATTCATCGAAGAGATGATTTTATCATTACCATGAAGAAATGTTCGCATAATATTTGACATAATCCCTTCACTGCCTGATCCTATAATTACGTTATCAATGCTAAGCTCATGCATCTCAGCAAGTTTATTTCTCAATTCATATCCAGAGGAATCAGGGTATCTATTACAGTTATCTATGTATTTGCGAACTCTTTGAGTTGATTTTGGTGAACATCCTAAAGAGTTCTCATTAGATGCAAGTTTAATGGGGTCAATATGCTTGAATTTTCTCTTAAATTCCTTTTTAGATTTACCTGCAACATATGGCTTTAATGATTTAATATGATCTGGAACAAGACCCAATTTTTATCCTCTTTGTTTTATTGTAATTAACATATAATTTACATCGTTATCTTACTTGATAATATAAGCCAATTTACTGATAAATTTATTTGAATAAGAGAAAAAATAAAACACTCATTCAATTGTTCTCACATCTAGAGGGAATCGTTGTCGCACCTACAATTGTAACTCTTTCAGATAATAAAATAATTGACTCTCTTATTAATATGAAAAAAGTTTCATTAAGTAGTATATCTGAATCACAAAACGTGCAAATTGGATACCTTAATGTTGCTTTAAATACATTAACATCATTGGGAGTAGTTGAAAAAAACTTCAAAGGTAATGATACAGTATACACTTTAACAGAGTATGGTGACAATTTTCTTCAATACAGAAAAAGCTATAGCTTCTATAATCTAATAAAGGACTCTCTAAACAATTTCATCATAAATGATATCCAAAAAAGTGATCTAGACGAATATCTGAATATCCTTTCAGATCATATCGATAAACAACTAGCTGAATTGAAGCGTCTATATTTAGATGGAGATGAATTAATGCTTAGGATAGCGCAACATATCGAGGGCTTTATTCTTTATCCTTTAATTCTATATATATCACACCATGGTGATACCAATCCCTATACTACATCAATAAAAAACATAATTAAGAAAATACTTTCTCAGAATTCAACTATTAATATTGATGAAACGTATAACTATATAATCTCAAGATCAAAATCATACGGTGTGACAGCCTCATATCAACCTATTTTCTCTAATCTAGATAATATCATTTTTAATAATGATAATCTAATTTACTCTAGAGATATACATGAAAAAGAAATTCATGTAAATAGGAGGTTGAATGTTTGGGGTAGTGGTGGTGCTCACAAAACCTATTTCAAAAAAATAGACTCAATTATAATAGATATTTTTAATGCCCCCATCGAAAATCAACCTAAAGGCATAGCTGATATGGGCTGTGGAGATGGAATGTTCTTAAACCATTTATATTCACTAATATCAGATAATACGCTTAGAGGTAAACATCTAAAAGATTTCCCTTTAACATTAATTGGTGCTGACTTAAATCAAGAGGCGTTAGATGTTGCGAGTAAAAATTTAAACGCATCAAATATTCATTGTAATTTTATCATAGCAGATATTAGCAATCCCGATAGATATAAAAATGATTTATTAGAAAATTTAAATATAAATATAAATGATCTATTTCATGTCAGGTCTTTCCTAGATCATAATCGTATCTACAAGAAAGTAAAGCAAACTCTAGATATAAATTATAGCACTAAGTGTGCTTATGCATATAAAGGAGAGCATATATCCTCAAATGAAATAATATCTAACCTTATTCATCATTTTAGTCAGTGGAAAGATCATATTTCTAAACATGGATTACTATTGCTAGAGCTTCATGGAATAGATCCACATCTTTCTGCCTCTAATAAATCTATGACCCCAACCATAGCGTATGAAGCTACTCATGGATATTCAGATCAATTTATTCTTGAGCATGAAGTATTCTTGGAATGCGCTAAATCTGCAGGGCTGAATATTGCTAAAAAATACTCCAAATGTTTCCCTACGAAAGAACTTGCTACAATTAGTCTAAATATATTTAAGTAGGGATAAAGCTATTTTAGTAGCTGCGCAGATTTAACAGTGTTGTAAAGAAGCATAGTAATTGTCATTGGGCCTACACCACCAGGTACTGGAGTTAACGAGCTTGCTTTTCCCAGCACACTCTCAGAATGGATATCTCCCACTAATCGATACCCTTTTTCAGAATTATTATCCTCTACTCTATTAATTCCAACATCTACAAGGCATGCTCCATTCTTTATCATGTCTCCTTTAAGCATCTCAGGGACACCAACAGCTGCAACGATAATATCTGCTTGCTTTGTAAAGTAAGAAATATCCTTTGTTCCTGTGTGGCACATTGTAACAGTTGAGTTTCCAACTTTGAATTTTTGAGCTAAAAGGGCAAACATAGGTTTTCCCACTATATTACTTCTTCCGATAATCACAACATGCTTTCCTGATGTTTCAATATTGTAATAATCTAAAATTTCAATTATTCCATTAGGTGTACATGGTATAAAGTTAGGAGATCCTTCAAGAAGAGATCCTAAATTCACTGGATGGAATCCATCTACATCCTTCATTGGATCTACACTATTAAGAATCTTTTTAGAGTCTAAGTGTTTTGGGAGGGGGAGTTGAATTAAAATACCATGAATTTTACTAGAATTATTTAAATCTTCTATCAAGTTTAATAACTCTTGTTCAGATGAATTAGCTGGCATTTTATATGTTTTACTATAGCAACCATTAGATTCAAAAACCTTGGACTTGCTATTAACATAAACTTGCGAGGCGGGATCATCACCAACTAATACAGCCGCCAAGCCAGGTATAATTCCTTCATCCTTCAATGATGAGATAATCTTAGATAAATTCCCTTTAATATGTTTAGAGACTGTTTTCCCTTTTAATATTTTAGTTTCCACTAAGATTCTTCTTTTTTAACAGATTCAATCTCATTAATTCTATCATCAATATATTCAATAAAAGAATTCCCCTTAGTCTCTATCTTTGAAATTAATTTATTTTTCTTATCTTCAGCCTGAAGTAGCTCATCAGCTATATTCATTGCTGCCAAAATAGCAATCTTTAGTTGCTGTGAATTTGCATCTAAGCCAGTTGCCTCAACTTCTTTCATTCGTTCTTGAACAATCTGTGCTATTCTTACTATATAGCTCTCATCTCCAGTGCTTTTAAGCATGTAATCTTGACCATATATATTAACAGAAATAGTTTTTGGTTCACTCATAATAGACCTACCTTTGAATTATTTCAAATTTATCCTTTAACTCTTTAATTATTTTATCCATAAGTGCATCAATATCTTTATCTTGCAGAGTTCTCTCAGGAGACGAAAAGCATAGAGAGATAGATAAACTATGTTTGTCATTATCTATCTTCTTATCAATATATAAATCAAATAGGGAAAGATCTTTAAGTAGTGTGCCTCCTGTATCGTATATATTCTCAGTGATTTGCTTATAGCTGTAATCTTTTGAAACTAATATTGAAATATCACGATCGATATTTGGGAAATTTGAAGGCAAAGATATTTTAGTTTTATTATTAGTATATAAATTTTTCATGTCATCTAAAGATATTTGAGCAAAGTAAACATCAGCTCCAGTCTTTAAAAGATTTGGGTCTATTTTATCGGGAGGTACTATAAATCCAACAACCTTTTTATTTAGAATTATATCAACTTTATTTTTATCTTGATTATAACATACCTCTAGACCTAAAAGTTGAAAAATATTATCGATATCTCCCTTAACTTCAAAGAAATCAAATTTATCTTTATTTTTCCAGTCTTTTGACTCAAGGCAGCACCAAGACAAGCCCAATAGCGTACTCTGTACATATTTACTTCCATCTTTTAATATAATTTTTTTATGGACTTCGCCTATTTCAAATAATTTGAAATTTTTATTCCCATGGTTCATATTATACTCAACAGCCTTAGATAAACCCGGAATTATTGAATTTCTCAAAAAACGCATGTCTGAGCTAAGTGGATTATCTAATTCTACATCCATTTCGTTGCTATATAGACATATTTGCTGTTTTGATAATAGACTATTTGAATAATGTTCATTGAAACCATTCATGGATAAAATATTAGCTATTTTTTTATTTACCATATTTCTATCTGGATTCATCGCTATATAAGAAGATGAAAAAGATTCTGAAACAGGTATATTATCATATCCAAAGACTCTAGCAATTTCTTCATATAAATCAACTGGTCTTTCTAGGTCATTCCTAAAAGAGGGAATAGTGCATTCAATATACTCTTTTGATTCTGACGTAGAAATTGAAAGTTTGTTTAATATATCTAATATTTCACTTTTATTTAATGTTGTCCCTAGTAAAGAGTTACAATCTTTAATACTAAAGTTGATTTTTTGCATCTCAAATTTATTTGGATATTCATCTATTAAATCATCACACACATCTCCACCTGCGACCTCTTGAATTAACCCTGCGAGTGTATCTAGTGAATAAATAACAGATTCTATATCTGTATCTCTCTCAAATCTTTTTGATGCATCTGTACTTAAATCTAATAGTTTTGCACCTTTCCTTATTGTTACTGGATTAAAATATGCACTTTCAATTAGTACGTCCTTAGTACCATTTTTAACAGATGAGTTATCAAGTCCCATAATACCTGCTATAGCAAGTGGCTTTTCATCATCGCATATCAATAAATGATCCTTTGTAACGGTTCTCTCGACTCCATCTAAACATGTAATCTTTTTATCTTTAGACGGCCTTTTAACTATAATTTTAGAGTTTTTAATCTTATTTAGATCAAATGTATGCATAGGATGGCCAAGGTCAAATAAGATATAGTTTGCAGCATCAACAATATTGTTAATACTTTTTTGTCCTATTGACTCAATTTTATTTTTCAACCAAGTTGGAGATGGTCCTACTTTTACTCCCCTAATAACTCTAGCTGCATATCTTGGACAATCTATATCATCATTAATTTGAATCTCAATATCAGCTTTTGAATTAATTGTTGATATGGTTTTATTCGTCTTATTAATCTTTTTGTTTTCTAATAATGCAATTTCACGAGCTACTCCTAAATGACTGAAGCAGTCACCTCTATTGGGAGTTAAATCTATATCTAATATATCATCATCTCTAGAAATAGCGAATTTACTGCCAGGGATAAAGCTATCATCAAGAATCATTATCCCCTTATGATTATCACTTATACCTAATTCTTTCTCAGAGCAAATCATACCATTAGATACAACACCTCTAATTTTAACTTTCTTTATTTTGAATTTACCATCATCTAAACTTGCTCCAGGAATGGCGACAGGGACAATAATTCCAGGCTCTACATTACTTGCTCCGCAAATAATATCCTTAGAGGATTCTCCAATATCTACAGAGCATAGACTTAAATGGTCAGAGTCCTCAACTTTTGATACAGATAAAATTTTACCTACTACAATCCCTTGATATGATGTGGAATCTTTTTTATAGGTACATTCTAGTCCCAAAGAAGTTAAACCATCTTCAAGTTCTTGAGGAGATAGAGTGAAATCAATTATCTCTTTTAGCCAATTGATAGATACTATCATTTAAATTGTCCTAAAAATCTAGTATCACCTTTATAGAATTCTCTTATATCCTCTACTCCATATAAAAGCATAGCTATTCTCTCTATCCCAACTCCAAATGCATAGCCTGAATATTCAGCTGCATCATAATTTACATTTTTAAATACTTCTGGGTCTACCATACCACAACCTAGTATCTCAAGCCAGCCAGTACCCTTGGTAATCCTTTTATCTGATTCCGTTTCCAGTCCCCAGTAGACATCCATTTCAGCGCTGGGTTCTGTAAAGGGGAAATAGCTTGGTCTAAATCTTGTTTTAACGTCACTTCCAAATAATTCACGTGCAAAGTAGTTTAGAACTGACTTCAAATCAGAGAAAGACACATTTCTATCAACATACAATCCTTCAATCTGATGAAAAAGACAATAGCTTCTAACGCTAATATCCTCATTCCTATATACTCTACCAGGGGCAATAATCCTAATTGGAGGATTATTCTCCATCATAAAATGTATCTGAGAATTAGATGTATGAGTTCTAAGTACATTACCATCATCTAAGTAAAAGGTGTCCTGCATATCACGTGCGGGGTGATGCTTAGGGATATTTAAAGCCTCAAAATTATAAAAATCTGTATCTATCTCAGGACCATAGGCTATTGAAAAACCAATCTTTTGAAAGATACTCTCTATAAGTGAAATTGTTTTAGTTAGAGGATGGACACTTCCAACTTTTTTCTTCTTACCTGGTAGGGAATAGTCAACCTTATCTTTCAAGTCAACTTCTGTATAGAAATTCAACCTGTTTTTATCTATTTCAGATGAGATGAAGCCTTTGAGTCTGTTTAGTTCATTGCCAGCCTTTGGTCTATCTGATGGTTCAACACTTCCCATCATAGTAAAGAGAGATGCGACTATCCCTTTTCTAGACAAAAACTTATTATGGAGTTTGTCAAGTTGATCTGAATTCTCCACATTAGACAACTCAAGATTAAAATTATCTTTAACCTCTTTAATCTTATTAAGAATTATCACTCTAAGACTTTAAGAAATATTTTTTATGAGCGCAGAGAATGCTTCCGGCTCATGAACGGCCATATGAGCAAGCGACTTCCTATTAATTTCAATCTTATTATCTTTTAAAGAAGAAATAAACTTAGAGTAGCTCATTCCATGAACTCTAACTGCAGCATTTATTCTCATAATCCACAATCTTCTAAATTCTCGTTTCTTAGTTCTACGATCTCTATAAGAATATTGTAATGCTTTCTGGACAGCATCTTTTGCTGTGCGATAGTTAGATTTTCTTGTTCCGAAGTAACCCTTGGCACTTTTGATTATTTTCTTATGTTTCTGTTTTCTTGGTACTGTACTATTAGCTCTAGGCATAAGTTTGCTCCTATTGAATCATTGTTTTAGTTCTTTTTTCCATTGCCTTACTTACTGTCGTAGCCTTACGGAGACGCCTCTTCCGATTCGGACTCTTTCTAGTAGACAAGTGTCTGTTGCCAGACTTATTGAATTTAACTTTGCCTGAGCCTGTCTTAGAAAAACGCTTAGCAGCACTCTTTTTTGTTTTCATTTTAGGCATCTTTACTCCCTTTTCTCGTATTAAATTGGGCTTAAAACTACAGAAATTCTTCTTCCTTCTGTAGATGGTTGTTTATCAACCTTTGAGATGTCACCAAGGCCTTCAATTACTTCTTTTAGAATAGTTATTCCATCCTCCATCCTGTGCATCTCTCTTCCTCTAAACATAACAGTGATTTTCAGTTTATCACCATTTAATAAAAATTTTTGTCCTCTTTTTAACTTTGTAACTAAATCATGTTGACCAATATTAGGTCTAACTCTAATTTCTTTAACATGTATTACATGTTGCTTCTTCTTATTTAATTTTTTTTGCCTTTGAGCTTCATATTTATATTTGCCATAGTCAATCACCTTGCATACAGGTGGACTAGAGTCAGGATTAAGCTCTATCAAATCTAGACCTAGCGATGATGCCCTCTCAAGAGCCTCACTTATTGATACAATGCCGTACTGCTTTCCATCATGGTCTATTAGCCTAACTTTAACGGCTTTTATATTTTCATTTAAAACTGGTTTCTTTTTCGAAATAAGTTATATCTCCTTTTCACTATAGAAATATAGTGTTTTATTAAAGTCGAGTAATATAATAACTACTTAACTAGATTACCAAAGCAGAAAAATATTTTTTCTTGTGGTCGATACTGGAGTCGAACCAGTGACCTCTACGATGTCAACGTAGCGCTCTAACCAACTGAGCTAACCGACCTATTATAATTAATTCAATTCTTGATGGCTATAAGTCAATAGTCTGGATAATGTTTCATCATCTTTAATGTATCTGATGGCTTCTTTATATTCACTATCTAGGTACAAGCTTGTTCTAACGCTTGCTTTATTATCCATAGCAAGTTTTGAATATTCCCTAAATATCCCATTTACTATCCAATCCATATTTTTTTCAAGGAAGAAATACTTCTGTTTATTCTTATTCATATAATCCTCAATACGATTAATCAATTTATTGAATCGTCTATTTTTTAAATAGTCGTGAATAAAAATTTCTTTCTTATCTGTTTCTTTTGATGAGAATTCAGGCAAATTCTCTAGCTCTTTCTTTAAATCGTTAAATTCCCTCTCTCCTTCAATTAAATAATTGAATTCATAGCTATCAACATATTGTCTGAATTCGCTAATTAATTTTCTTTTCTCTTTATTAAGATTAAATCTACTATTAATAAAATTTTTATCGATCTCATTAAAACCAATATTAAAATGTGGTGATGTCACTTTACCACTAAATAACTTTATATACCAATCTACAACTTGATTCTGAACCTCCATCTTCTCAATTAAAGTACGATGCTGTTCTAATATAGTATCTCTATATGAATCAATATTTGAGTAGTCTATATCGTAAAGATACAATTTATAATCATCGAGCTTACTAACATCTAATTCAGTAATAATTCCAAGCATTCTTGATAGTATAGAAAATAGCTCATATTTACCTATTTTTTTATTGGATGTACTACCCTTATAGAAAAATAAATTTTTATCAGTCAAATAATTCTTTAGTAATACGGACGGCCTTTCATCGGCTCCAGAAGCATGGATATATCTTTTTACGTCAATTGAATATTCTATAATTTCATCATAGTTCTTATTAGATAGGTTTTGAAAAATACTATGCTGAGTTAGTTGTTTATAAAGTTTATTAGCCTGTTTAATAAACTCAATATTTAAAGATAACTCTATCTTTTTTTCTTTATCCATAATCAATTTATCTATATATGAGAGTTCAGATTTTGAGTCTAATATATCAATAGCAAATTTTTCACCTAAATTGAGGTAATCCTGACCGTATTTATCATTAAGATAAAGTTTATATAAAGAGAATGCTTTATCTGTAATTAATGTAGAGTATTCAGTGCCAAATAAAACAAAAAGTCTTTCATTCAACCATAGCGATTTCACGAAATTTGGCATTGGATCTTTTGTAGTTTTAATATCTGGGGTGATGCCACCTCCACCACTAATTTTTCTTCCATTGCTTGAGAAGAAAGTTGAGTCCTTCTCATTTAATCCATCTGTCAAAGAGCCATCACCTAGATAATCATATTTTTGAATTAATCGTCCACTAGGAAGATAATATTTTGCCGTCGTAACTTTTAACTTAAGTGTGTCATTTATTGTTTTGGTTATTTGAACCAATCCCTTCCCAAATGAATTTTGGCCTAATATCACTGCTCTATCTAAATCTTGCATTACACCTGTTATAATCTCACTTGCTGAAGCTGAGCTCTTATTCTGCATAATAATGATTGGTATCGAAGCATCAAGAACGGGATCATTCTTTGAATAGTAATTTCTAACTGTACCACGTCCCTTTCTTACAAGCATTGGATTCTCAACATCTCGTTCAAGAAGAAAATCAAGAATATTAGTAGATTCTCTCAATAAGCCACCTCCATTGGAGCGTAAATCTATAATTAGACTTTCCATCCCATCAGAGACCATACTTTCTAGAGCTTCTTTAAAATAATCTGAAGTAAATTTTGAAAATTTATTAATTTTTATATATCCAATATTATCCTCATCTAATCCCCAGTATGGGATATTGTTTATGCTAATATTCCCACGTAGCAATTTAAAAACTTTACGTTTTGCTCCAGGCCTTCTGAAAATAGTTAGGCTGACGGGGCTATCAACCTCGCCTTTTAGAAGCTTAATTGTAGCTTTTTTACCTAGTTTTACAACATTGGTGCTATCTACCCCTAAAATCATATCTCCAGCCATCAAACCTTCAGAATAGGATGGACTATCTTCATAAACTTTTGTAATTATGATTGTATCTCTTACTTCATCTATTTGCATACCAACACCACCATACTTACCTTTAGCCAACATTTCGTACCTTTCCTTTGAGGCACCTCTCAGAATTTTAGTGTATGGATCTAATGCATTTAGCATTCCATCTACACCAGCTAAAATAACTTTAGATTGATCTATAGAATCAACGTAGGAATTTTTGAGGTTATTATAAACAATATTAAATATCTCAAACTGAGCGTCTTCAGAAGTAACTACTGTTTTCTTTTTATAGCTATTTTTTGTTTTACTGGTAGTCTTTTTCTTATCTTGAGTAAATGCAAATCCAATGAAAATCAACAAGGGTAACGCAATGCTAGTAATTCTTCCAATATTCATAGATTAAACTCCATTTTTACTTTATTCCATATTTTCTGATGTAT
>Ga0066862_10000819_pt1 | contig 12660 bp, 10 predicted proteins | sample ETN02SmetaG_FD_66431 | JGI IMG/M metagenome (GOLD analysis project Ga0066862, IMG submission 66431) | Marine microbial and viral communities from oxygen minimum zone, Eastern Pacific Ocean - ETNP2014F10-02SV255 | ecosystem: Environmental > Aquatic > Marine > Oceanic ... | reverse complement strand
ACTCCTGGTTTCACAACAGCATTGATGCTAACATCTATGATGGCTGCAGCAGTGGTATTAATCCCTAAAAGAAAGGAAGAATTAGAATAATTATAATTCTTCTAAATTCAAATCGATTTCAGTTTTTGTAACTAAATCTTTGATTCGAACTTTACCTTGTTCCCATTCATCAGGAGTGATAAGAACTAGTGTTTTTGCTTGAGAGCGTTCTGCATGTTTGAAAACCCATTTCATTTTTTTCTCTTTCAAAATTAAATCTACACTTCTTCCATTTGATCTTAATCTATTAGCTACTTGCATAGCAGCACCACGTAAATCTTCATTCATTGCAAAAACAATATCGTCAATTCCAGAAGGTAATTCAGGTATTAGTTCTAAATCAGATAGTAATTCCATAATTACAACATCTCCGAATCCAAAACCACAAGCAGGAATATCAGCACCACCAAATGTAGAGAGTAGAGTATCATACCTTCCTCCCCCACAAATAGCTCTTAGTGTGCCATTTCTATCAAATGCTTCAAACACAGTACCTGTATAGTAAGCAAGTCCTCTAACAACAGATGCATCAAATTCTAACCATTCACTGATGCCATAACTTTCAGCCAAAGCCCATACTTGATTTAATTCATTTAATGCTGGGTTATCCTCTCCCAAGACTTCATTTAATGAGTTCAAATCTCTTAATGCTAATGTAGATTGAATTAATTCAATAGTTTCTGATGTTAATCCTAATGCAGTTAATTGTTCTTCAATAACTTCTTTGGAAATCTTATCCATCTTATCAATTACAATACAAACAGGAGCAAATTGTTCTTCATTAATTCCTGCTGATTCCAACACATGTTGGAGTAATTTACGATTATTGACCCTAATACCTACTTGAGTTGAATCAACACCTATACGCTGAAAGAAATTTACCATTGCACATAATAATTCAACTTCAGCTTCAGCACCTTCAGAACCCCAAATGTCCATATTCCATTGATAGTGTTCTCGAAGCCTACCTCTTTGCATACGCTCATATCTCCAGCATTGGGGTATAGAATACCATTTGAGTGGCATTGGTAGTGTATTCGCCTTTGCAAGCACCATTCGTGCTAAAGAAGGAGTCATCTCAGGTCTTAGAGTTACTTTCCTTCCTCCCTTATCTTCAAAGTTGTATAATTGTTGAGTAATTTCTTCACCTTGTTTTCGAATATAGAGTTCTTCTGTTTCCAAGATTGGAGCATCGTATTCTTCAAATCCAAATGACTTAGCTGCTGCTTTAAAATTATCAAACAACCAATTTCTAACCCTCATTTCTTCGGGATAAAAGTCACGGGTTCCCCGCGGAGACTTGAACATAAAACTAAACCGAGTGAATTTAGGTTATGAAATAATCCACTTGAAAACTGATTGAAAGCCAATAATTGGACTATTCTACAATTTCTGCATCAAAAATATGATCAGTTCCATCATCTCCAAGAACGAAAATCATTTCATCATCCGCACCAGGTAAAGTAGAGATGTCTACATCAGCCCCTTCGGGTATATTTCTGTATAATGGATAACTGGTTAATTTCTTATTGAAAACGAAGAACATAACCCCAACTACACCCCAGAAGGCAAAGATGATTCCTGCTCCATGAGGATCTGCAGGATTAAAAGCAGAATACCATGGATCGAAACTGAAAATCAAATCTGAGAAATACGATAAAATTAGTACTGAAAACATTATTGGGAATCCGAAATACATGATTTTGTCCCACCATTTTCCAACCCATAGGTCATTATCTCCAGTATTGATGAATTCATCTCTAAAAGCAGGCATTCCATGTTCCATATATCCTCTAATACTTTCTTCAGCTTCACCTGCTTCTACTTTTTCTCTCCAAATTTTCCATCCATATTTCCATATTGTATATGCAATGAATAATCCACTAAACATTAATCCATATCCCCAAATGTGGTCTTGTACTTCAAGGAATTCTGGATACATAACTCCACTAGCAGAATCTACTTTAATTGCAATTACAGCACTTGGAATTCCAAGAATAAATATTGCAATAGCTGTTGCACCTACGGCTTTATCTCTACTAAATCCATGATCTACAAAGTTACGTACACACATTTCAATAGTTGAAATCATACTTGTTAATGCTGCAAATGTTAGTGCTAAGAAGAACATTGTAACCATTATCATTGCACCCATTTTTCCACCAGGTGCTTCAGCAAATACTTCTGGTAAAGCCAAGAAAGTAATTGCAGATGATCCACCAGTTACAACTGAAAGAGGATCTGTAGAAACTGCAAAGATAGCAGACAATACCGCTAACCCAGCAATTATTGAGATACTATTGTTTGCTAACCCCATTGTTGCAGCATTCAATACAGTATCCTCGTCTTTACGCATGTATACAGCATATGTAATTGCCATACCCATTCCAGCAGAACAGGACCACGCCGATTGAGATAAACCATTAATCCATGTTTTTGGATCTTTCAGGTATTCAGGATCAACTGTAAACATAAATGTGAACCCATCAAGACGCCCATCTTTCATATCCATCCATAATGAGAGGAATAATACCAAGAATAGTAATACAAACAGACTTGTCATCATCCATACATTTGTTTTTTCAATCGCTTTAGCACCTTTCCATATTGCAGCTACTGAGACTAATACGATTAAAAATTGAAACAAGATTACTTGTCCAGCACTTCCTAAGAAACCATTCCATTCAGCAATAAAATCAGTTCCTTGTGCTAATCCACCTGTAGCACCCATTGTGAAATATTTCATACACCATCCTGCTACAATTGCATAATAGAAACCAATAGCGGTAGAAATCCAAGCGGTCCAAAGCCCCATCCACGCATAATTTTTACCAGTAAACATTCTAAAAGTACCTACAGTACCAGTTCTACTCCTTTTTCCTAATGCGAATTCTGCAATAACTAAAGGAATAGACCATAAAAACAAGAAAATTAACCACGGAATGAGAAAACTTCCTCCTCCATTAGCTCCCACCATTCTAGGGAATCTCCAGATATTACCAGTTCCAATTGCAGCACCAATAGTTGCAAAAATTAATCCCACACGTCCACTAAATTCATCGGATTGTCCCATTTAATCACGCTCCAAGAGGATCTTCTTTATTCAATTCAACAGCATCTTCATCAATGTTTAAAATTAGATGTAAACATTTACCTAATCCACCCCAAACTGCTCCAGCAACAATTGCAAACAACATGAAAGATAACATGGCACTTCCAAATGGTGCTCTGTATGGAATATCAACAACATAGTATGTTCCCATTGGGATTGGATAAGCAAAGGGAAATGTTCCAGATCTAGTACCTAACATTGATTTGTAATGTAATTTTCCAGATTGGTCTTCAGGAACAGGAAGATTAGCTGAAATCAAAATCCCTTCTTGCATATTTGTTAAAGTACAATTTAGACCTGTTTCATTAAAACCAGTCATAGACCATGGTTCTTCAACCCATTCACTAGGTCCAAAGTTAGATTGGGCACGGCTTGGTTTTACCATTCTCCACATTACATGTGAATATGTTTCATTTGAAGTCCACGGGAAAATTGGATCAACACACATTGTAATTGGCACATTACCCTCATCAGGAATGGTTAGATTGTCTGGAGAAACAATCCATTGAGATTTATCAGCTTCTTCAAGCCCTATCCTTGCCCTTTCTCTTGGGTCATCTGCAATTTCAACCATATAGAATGGAATACCAAGATTTCTAACTGCGATATGTTTGATGTCTTGTGGTTGTTGATGGAATGCTGTACCAATTTCAATAGTGTAACAATATGAGTCATGTACGCCATAATGCCAGTCACAATAATCACCAGTAGTTGGGTATAAATCAGATGATTGCATGTTTTCATAAGTAGTCATTTCTGCCATTTTATCTCCATGATAGATTAGTTCTAGGTGATCATCAGTTTGACAGTTAGTACAATGCCCCCATGGATACAGAACTAATTCTGAGTACGAATGCCAAGTTAATGTTGCAGCAAAATCAGATGCACCGTTTCCATCATCATCATTCATTTCAGTTAAATCCTGAATGAATTTGGTTTCAGGTTCAGAATTTCCGCCCCACCAATCTTCATCAGTTAATCCGTCTGCATCGTCATCTTTACCGTCAACATGATCTTCATTAATTTGACCATCATCATCATTGTCAGTATCATCAACTGGTCCGTTATAGACATCATTATTTGCTCCAGCATAGCACATACCAGGGAATAGTGGGCCAGTTGCACCAAGAGGAGCACCCCATTCAAATTGATAATTTCGATTTAAATCGACACCATCACAACCCTCATCAACTGATTCATCTATGTCTGGAATAGGAGTTACACCAGTTACAGTATTGTCTCTAAGGTTCTTTCTCCATCCAGCACTATCACAATTCCACCCATCTTCTCCACAGAATACTTCCCTATCGTATCTGTTTCCATCTACATTAAGCATAGGAATAAGATATATTTCTCGAGTATCTACTAGATTTGTAATCCATTCTTCTGAAAAGTCTTCGTCAACACCAAGGTCTCCAGGTCCACACATTTCCCCATCTCCATTACTATCTTGAAATGAACTTTCTAAACTTAAACAATCTCCGTCATCATCTAAATTACCATCTCCATCCATATCTCCAAATGGATCTTCGTCAATTAGGCCATCTCCGTCATTATCAATTCCGGCTGAACCATAATAATAAGCTACAGTTTCTAAGAACATCATTGGAACTTCATAAGACATCCATTCTCTTGCATGGTGATTTCCAACAAGTTGGATATCTGGAATATCTGCATAATTACCACAATCTCCTACAAACATGTTACATTCTCCACCATTTACACCTTCGTGCTCTTCACCTCCACCAGTGATTTTTACCCATGGAGATGCATGATTGTAAAACCAACCTTCGTATGAATCTACAGTAGTTTCTTGCCCTCTTTTATTGATTCCACCATTCAAACCTTCGTGGAATTCAATAATATCGTAACCCACTCTATTATTGGTTTTTTCAGTAAGTTCCATCATCCTATCTTTCATGGTAAAATAATCATGGTATTGATTAAATTGTATACGATCATCTCCGCCCCATGGATGTATTTGATTTGCATATGCCAGACTCCAAATATCTTCAGGAGCATTTGTAGATTCTTCCTCAGATTCTTGTGCAACTACTACGTCAGTGATCATATTCGGGAAGGTTGAAAAAATTAACATCATCAACATCATTAATGTTCCTACAGATTTAATCGGCGTTAAATCTTCATCGATAATTTGTCTAGAATCCATGTTGCTATCGTCAACCCCACAAGGCTTGCATTATTGAATTTAATCAGAGGTCTTTTATTGTTTATGACCATTAAGTAATGGAAGTTTCAAAGATAGCGACTAATTGCATCTGCTCGTGGAGCAATTTTCAACCAAGCCTTGGTACCCAATTGGAATTGTAAAAAAGACTACTCAAAATGAAGATATTGGTTTATTTCAATATTTCAATGTGCATACTGAATTTGGAACATTAGATATGTTGGATATTTCGGAATTAAATAATATTGAAGTCTTTAATCAATTAATTTCTCAAATCAATGATTTAGAAGATTTTGAATTTTGGGGGGATTTAGATGCATTGGATGAATTTGAACAAATAAAAACCACTGAAACACAGAAAGGAATACAATTGACCCTATCAAATTCAAAAAAATCATTACAAGGTATTTTCCATAATTTCCCAACTACTTCATGGCGAAGAAAATGGTCAAACCTTGAAACGGACAATAATTTGTTAATCCCAACAGGAGGAATACAGTGGAAAGGACTAGATGTCATGGTTTTCCGTCCATCAGTTGATTCAACATCCATTAAATGGAAAAGTGAGTCACCAGCAATTTTTTCTGAAATGGGGAGTGTTTTGGGAAAATTTCATACATTAATGCTAGATACATTAGCACCAAGAATGGAAAAAGAATGGAATTCAAGATTAAAACGACTTGAAACAATTGCTTCATCAGGAACATTATGGAGGGTACCTCATTCGAAAAATACAGATTCTATAAGATCGCTTGGAGATCTAACATGTAATGATTGGTTAATGATTGATGATAAAATTTCTTTGGATTTATTGAATTTAGGATTTCAAGTGTTTGGTAAATTAATTACAGAAACAACAAGGTTTTCTTGTTTGAGAGATATTGCTAGTATGTATGTTGATATTGATAAATCATCAGTTGCTTCTGGTACTAATTCAAGAGAGTATCTAAGAAAAGTATTTTTTGAATCTTGGTGTAATGAAGCTCCACAAAAATGGCATTCTAAATCTGCATTAGATGGAAATTCAGGAGGAATGCAGATTTGGAGATATGATGTAGAATTGAAAAATTTATTTGTAGCAAAATCATGTAATAAAAGATATAGTAAAGTTTGGATAAATAATGTAAAAAATATCCAAAGAACTTTATTTAATTATAGGATTATTTCTGGTTCAGCATTAGGTATGTTGCTAAGCAGTGCAACTATAGCCTTGCTTTGGCCAGGCTTAGCTTCAACCTCAAAAATATTAATTTTATGTTCAGGGTTTATTGTATATTATTTGGGGATGAAAGCCTATAGAAATACAAGTTTGCCCCCCTATTAAGAAGAATATTTCAAATCTTAAAAGGGAGAGCACTAATAGTAAAGAATGTTTGGCCGAGTTAATGGCTGGCTTTACAGATAGGTTAGGTGAAGCCCTTGGAAATGCCGTTGATAGAAAACTGAATCGAGAGATTAGAAAAGGAGTTTTGCCAGAGCACGTTGCTTGTATTATGGATGGGAATAGGAGACATGCTTTACAAAAATTAATTCCTGTTGCACTTGGTCATAAGATGGGAAAAGAAAAATTAGAAGACGTAATGGATTGGATTTTAGAATATAATATCAAATATCTTACGGTATATGCACTTTCTACTGAGAATTTAAACAGTCGTAGTGAAAAAGAATTAGAAGAATTATATAATCTATATGTGATGGGTTTGGAAGATCTTGTTGAAGATGACAGGATTCATAATAATCGTGTTAAGGTTTCAGTTATTGGTAGAAGAGAATTACTACCAAAAAAAGTACTTGAATCAATAGAAAAAGCAGAAAAAAGTACAGCTGAGTACGAAGATTATGTATTTACTATTTGTTTGGCTTATGGAAGTAGAGAAGAAATTGTTTTGGCAATTAGAGAAATAGCCACATTACATGCTTCAGGCGAATTATCTTTAGATCAAATTGATGAAAAAGAAGTAAGTAATAGGCTTTATACAAAAGGAATGCCAGATCCTGATTTAATAATTAGAACAAGTGGCGAAGAAAGAATTTCAAATTTTTTACTTTGGCAAAGCGCGTATAGTGAATTCATTTTTGTAGATACTTATTGGCCTAATTTTTCCAAACGAGAATTTCTAAGAGCATTGCAAACATACCAAACAAGGACTCGTCGTTTTGGTGAATAATCAAACCAATCTTGTTCCTGCAGTTTCATGAGGTACAATGAAATGGGTCCATGTAGCTCCTCCACTTCCAACTACAAATGTCATTTCACCTTCCAAACCATTCTCATGTAGTTGGGTTGGTCCACAAGTAGGAGATGGAATTACCATACCTTGATTATTTCTACCGGCAGCCCCATTTTTTTGATCAATACTAATCTCATAAACAACACCAGGTTGGAATGTAGTTACTGCAATCCAATCATCCATATTATTGTCATCAACCATATTGTCATCATGAGTTAAACTTGCTCTAGGAACAATTTCTTTTGGAAAGTCAGGACTCTCCCATCTCAAAACCAATCCTGCAGAACCGGTGTTTTCAAAATATTCAATGTTTATTGAGTTTCTACCTTCTTCTAAAATCACTTTTCCTTCCAAAGGAGCAAATCCATGAAGGCCATCATGATCTACTACTAATGTCCCATCGACCCATAATCTAGAACCATCATCAGATTCCAATTCAAAAGTATAAGTTCCATCAGCAGGGACATCAATATATCCACTTGCCCTTAAAGAAAATTCATCTCCCCACGGAAGATTTCCAAGGTTATCCGTATTCCATACGCCAGCAGTAGAACCATAATTGATGTCATTTTCAACAGTAATGAGGTCTGGTATTCTGTTTGTAAGTTTTGGGAGTGCTGTGTTACCCATTCCTTGATTATTGAAAAACTCTGCTTTTAATCCAGGTGTCGCTTTTGTTTTTACTGAAAATTCATGAGGTGGAATATCCATTGAAGCCGTAGTAAAATCTCCCCAAAATGCCCAAAATTCACCTGTTGGATCTTCACATTGTAATATCCAAAACAACTCAGTACCGACTTTAGGTTCACTCCCAGGTGCTAATTCCCAGATAATTCCATAGTTATCAAATTCATCCCAAACATAGATTTCATGAATAATTATCTTATCAGCAGTTTCTCGTGTTGCAAGATTCATTATTGATTCTGGAGTTTGAGCTGTAACTTCTGCCATTTGAATCATAGTAGCAAGTATTAAGCATGCAAGAATTCCAGTTGAAATGAACATTATCATTGCCCCCATTCCAACAGCAGCTTTATCACAAAATCTTCTAGAATTCATTTTAACACCTCAGATTAATATTTCTCCTTCTTCCAATTGTTCATCATATCGTAAATCCCAACTAGTATATGATCCAGAATTACCTATTACAAATACAAGCGTATGGGTTTCTAAATTGTTTGGTGGGCATCCACCGTCATCTAATATCCCATCATTATTGTTATCTGTGGTATGATGTAATGAAATTGTTAACATATATACAACACCAAATTCTATTTCATCAACTGCACCGACATCTCCCCCATCTCCATTTGCTGTCGTAGCAGCTTCAAGGTTTCCGTCATTTGACCATCTATCTCTGTTTGGTTGGTTTTCATTTTGACATAAAACAGACCACTTTATGTCCTCATCAGCTACAGTTGGAGCGCCTGGAGACAATTCTAAAGTAATTTGAATATTTGCATATGTAGGGTTTTCATTTGCATCGAGATCAATAGCAGTAATTACAGCATTAGAAATTATTATTTTTCCATACATTACATTGCTCGTATCCTCTGCATCAGAAGATGAATTTTGAAACAATTCTTGTCCAAATGTAATTAAAACAATTGCAACCACAGCACTTACAAGCACTAATGCAATAAATATTATCATCGAACTAATTCCCGCTGAAGCGTCATCATCTGGAACACGACGTAGTCTCATCTTGTTTCGGGATAAAAGGTAGAGTATTCTATTCTATCTATTATTTCCATAATTTATACCACTTTTCAAGTACATTTTCCACTTTTTTGAGTGATGTACATTGAATTAATGGAGCATCTCTTGAAATTAATTCGGCAATAAAACCGCGTTTTCCTTTACTAATTAGTAGAGTGGGAATTTTTTGAATAGATGCCTCTGCTGCAAAAGTAGTACTTTGGGTTATTACAGCAGAATAATTAGAGATTATACTACATAATTCCCATGGATTCTTGTGTTCAACATCCTCATTGAAATAATCAATATCTTCATCAATTAATTTTAACACATTTTCGATAGGAAGAAGTTCTGTTTTGTCATGGTTTCCTCCACCTTTCAAACATCTACAAATTAATTTATTATTTTTCAATTCATTCTTAGAATAATTCCTCATTTCTGCATGAATTTTATTATGCCTAATAATATTAATTTTTTTATTTTGACATTTGATTAAGAAGCCGCCATCTAAATCTTGCCTCCAATAATCTGGCAATAAAACATCAGTAGCAGATTTTAGGGCTAACTTATGTGCTAAATGATGGATTTCTGTATCACTTATGTAGATTCTTTGTGGTATTTTTGCTGATTTTGCTGAAAATAATTCTAGACTTGCCCCCATGACAATAATTCTATCTATCGGATTTCGTTTTTGTCTTAATTTCAAAATTTTTCTAACTTTATTTCTACGTTTTATAATTCTAAAAAATGATTTTAATTTATTTACATTTGTTCCAAAAGGTCGATCTACAAACACTACTTCTCTTTGTGGAAGATGCTTTTTTGAATTTTCAAACATATTCATACATTCTATGCGAGTAGTTACTATTAGCAAATCCTTTTCATTTCCATTTCTAATAAATGGAGCAAGAAGTTGAAAATGTGCTGGATGTTCTAATACCCAAGCAGTCACAACCTGCTCATTTAGAATCTCCATTGTTCGTTCCAATAAGAGTCAGTTGTTATGCTTAGCCGCAATTGCTTTGGTATTGGGTGGCTTCGTAGTTCTATGTCTAAAGAACGAATTGATGTAGAAGGAGGGAAAACGTATGGCCCTTATTCTCCAGGAGTTAAATCAAACGGTATGATTTGGTTAGCTGGACAAATTGCACCAGAAGCAGGCGATGATATAAAATCACAAACTCGTGCTAGTTTAAAGAAAATAGATGAATTGTTGAATGCAGCGGGGGTTACAAAAAACAATATTTGTTTCGCTCAAGTATTGTTAGACGATATTAATGATTTTAGTTCTATGAATGAAGTATATACCGAATGGTTAGATGGAGTTGAGATTCCTCCCGCAAGAGCAGCTTTTGAAGCAGGAAATTTACCTAGATCCGCAAAAATAGAAATTGTAGTTCAAGCAACAGAATAGTGCTTAAAGAAATCATTGTTATTATCTCCCCATCCTCGATAGCGTATCATGCGCCGACATCTTGAATGGCCCGAAGAGTTTGATGTTGGACAAATTAGTTCTGTATTCAAGGCATATGACATTAGAGGAATTTTTGGTGAAGCCATTAATGAAAAATTTGCATATAGATTAGGCGCAGCACTTGCAACTTATCTTGATTTAAATTCATTAGTTGTAGGCAGAGATATTCGAGAAAGTAGCCCAATTCTTCATACTGCTTTTTTATCAGGTTTGAAGGAATCTGGAGTACATGTACATGATATTGGAATAGTACCAACAGGAACGATGTATCATGCAACTCATGTGTTAGATGTAGATGGTGGTGTAATGATTACAGCATCACACAATCCTCCTGAATATAATGGATTTAAAATGAATAAAGGTACTGCAGCAATGGCAGGAGAATCTATACAAGAGTTATTGAAAGTATTTTTACAATCGGAATTTAAGATGGGAGAAGGTACTGTAAAAGATACAGATGTGTTGAGTAATCATATCGATTCAGTAATTCAGAATATTGATGTTCCCAAAAGAAAATTGAATATTGCAATAGATTGTGGAAATGCAGTTGCAGGTCCTGCAATGATTGAATTATTCAATAAATTAGAGATGGATGTGATACCATTGTTTTGTGATTGGGATAATCAATTTCCAAATCATCCTCCAGATCCAACAAGAATTGAAAACATGCAGGATTTAGCAAAAGTAGTACAAGAAAATAATTGTGACTTTGGAATCGGCATTGATGGAGATGGAGATCGAGTTGGATTAGTCGATGAAGCTGGGAATTTCATCCATCCCGACAAAATGTTAGCACTTTTTGCAATTGACATTCTGAAGAAAAAAGCAGGCCTTAGTGATGAAGAACGTACTGTGATTTATGATGTTAAATGTTCAATGGCAGTTGAAAATGTCATCAAAGAAAATGGAGGAATTCCACTAATGTTACGAACGGGGCATTCATTTCAAAAACAAGCGTTACGTGAAAAACCATTAGTTCCGCTTGCTGGAGAAATGAGTGGCCATGTATTCTTTAATGATAATTGGCCTGGTTTTGATGATGCATTATATGTGTCTGCTAGACTTGTAGAATTAGTTTCAAGGACTTTAGAATCAAATAGGAAATTTAGTGATTTAATTGGAATATTGCCTGTTTATTCATCAACAGGAGAAGCAAAAGTACACTTTACTTCTAATGATAAAAATGCTCTAATGCAATCAATCATAGATTCAGTAAATTCAGAAGGTTTAGAAAATTCAACAATTGATGGAATTAGATTTAATTTTGAAAAAGAAGGTGCTGTTGTTGGATGGTGCCTTTGTAGGCTTTCAAATACTGAACCGATTTTTGTTATGCGAGCAGAAGCAATTGATGATGAAAATTTAACTTGGATTAAATCAGAAGTAAACAGAATAATAGGTCCACATCTGGATATTACTGAATTCTTAAATCAGGATTAAACTTCTTCTCCAGTTTCAGTTTCAAGCTCTGTAGAAATTGTGTAGTTGTCTAAAACAATTAATCTGATTGAATAAGTTACTTCTTCTCCATTATCGCTTCTATCACATTGAGATAGTGGACCTCCAGGTGTATTCCCTACTTCAGCAATAACTCCTATTTCTACCATATATTCGCCTAATCCTTCTCCCTCTGAATCTAATTGTTCAATGATTTCAGCTTTTGATAATCCTGAAACGGTGGATCCTAACATTGAGGAATTATACCATATGAGTTCTACAGAATGAGCACCCCCGCCTCCATTATTTTGTCCATCTCCACTTCCATTGTCAGAATTATGAGTTACAGTGGCAGAAATAGTATCTGCAGCAGGTTGTCCGCCTGCAGGACCTGCACATACACCGTTTGCTTCTTCATCTTCTCCATAAGACATTGAAATTTCAACACCTACGATGTTATTTGAACTTGCATCATCAAGAA
>Ga0066862_10000815_pt1 | contig 12673 bp, 9 predicted proteins | sample ETN02SmetaG_FD_66431 | JGI IMG/M metagenome (GOLD analysis project Ga0066862, IMG submission 66431) | Marine microbial and viral communities from oxygen minimum zone, Eastern Pacific Ocean - ETNP2014F10-02SV255 | ecosystem: Environmental > Aquatic > Marine > Oceanic ... | reverse complement strand
AAATCAATAAAATCAATTAGATTCTTATAACCATAATAACTTATTCCTGGAGAATTTTTTAATTCAAAAGTACCTTTAATTTTTCCTCTTTTTTTCTGAAGCAATACGGCATTAGCATCTAATGGAGTGATATTAGGTAGAGATAGGATATCATCATAATTCATCAAGTTTATATCTCTCGGTTCGAAATATCTATCTAGCCATGTATCTGATAGACCTTCTGAGTTCCCTTCGCTATGAAGCCATCTCTCTAATTTATAAGAAGAAGTAAAAAAGTTAATCTTACTTCGGTCTTGATAACTTTTTGATGTCAAGATAGTATTTCCAGTTGAATCAATTATTGCTTGTTGAGATAATAATAGGGATATAAAAAAGGATATAATTACTTTTTTCATTAGTAATAAATACCAAAATTAAATTGATGTGTCCCTGGGAGGACATGATGAGTTAAGTATCCATAAGACATACTAAAATTATTTTTTTCCATATTAAAACCACAACCAAACCTATTGGGATTCACTTGAACTCCAGCATTTATAAACAGAAACTGATTTAATTGATATTGTAAAGCTGTTCTATATTGAGCATCATGGTAACCAAGGAGTTGCTCCATTGTAAATGATACTTCCATAGTCTTGTTGGGGATTGTTGTAAGACCTATATGAATTTTTCGTGGTAAATTTTGAGTGGACAATCCATTCCCAATTGTTGGTGAGTTTATATTTTTTATAAAAACACCTAATCTATTTTTCTCTCTCAGAGAACCTAAAAATCCAAGATCTAATCCAACAGAGCTAATCATTTCACTATTAAATCCATCGCTTCCATCACCACTTACTCCAGCTGATTTCCCAAAATGAATCATATGATAATTAGCTGAAATTCCCATTGCTAATGATGAATTCTTATCCTTGAGTAAATTAAACCCAGCTGCAATACCAATTAGATCTTCATTTAAAAGCTCAATTTGATTATTTTTTACTGAAAGAGATAGATATTTTATCCCAAAATTTATTTTATATTTGCTAATTATAGTAGCCAATGAAGATAGTGGTAAATAATTTTGGCTGTATAGATTTGAATATCCTAAAAACACCTTATTTCTATTTAATTCTACTAATGTAGCAGGATTATGATATAGCGACCAATCTCCACCTCTATTTGATACAACGGCGCCTGCTAATGATGAAGATTTTGCTGTGCTAAAAGTATAATCACTTAATCCTTGTGATAAAAGCATAGATGAAAATAGTAATATTATAAATATCTTTTTCATCGACTAACTCCAATGACTACTGGCGCGATATCCATAGATGTTTTTGATGTAGAGAAATCATATGTCTCAATATGCATAAGATATGTCCCTGGAGAAACAATCTGCCCCAGGTGATCTCTTCCATCCCATGATGATCTATCAGAGTTAATCCAGGTATCTAGATCATCTGGATCTACAGGATTTACACCATTGTACCATACACCAGCATCCTCAATATATTTATCAATAAGTGATGTTATTAGCCTACCTGAAAGGTCAAATATTCGAATTATTACCCTAGAATTAGCAGGGTGACTATAGGTGAAATCAAGAGTTTCACCTAATGATGGAATTAATACAAAGGGCTCTGGATCTATAGAAGTTGAAATAATAGTATTATCTTCAACAAAATACCCTCCTATTTCTTCTATTATTTTAATATCATACTCATACTCAACTGTAACATCCCAATCAGTTTGGATATTTAGCTGGATATCATCACCACAGAACACACCAACCGTTCCTGTCACTTCAATAATATAGCTTCCATAGGGTGAGGTTGTTAATTTATTAAGTTCAGTTAAGGTAATATCAAATCCATCTTGATATTGATTGCTTTCAGGCCAGATTGAAACTTCAATTCTATTTCCATCTTCATCTGAAATTGTAAGGGAATGAGGCCCTCCGTACGGAGTCACATCAAAATAATCTACTAAAATACCTGTGGTAGTAACAGTTTCTTCATAAAGTGGGCACTCTGATGCTTCCGCAGAATTTAAACTGTATTCATCTGCGCAATCTACTATTTCATCCGAATCGTAAGAGCAGTTATAAATAATATCATAAATTGAAACTTCAGCCCCAGAGGTTGAATATTCACAGCTTCCATCATCAATAACTGCATCAGGATTATAGTTTTCTGCAGTTGAATCTGTACATCCTACTTCAACTATTGAAACAATTTCCCAGGATTGTCTAAAATCTTCACTGGTTTCATTATCCCTTGTCCCATCTTGGTTTATGATCCCATTTCCACCAGAACTCTCTTCATCAATTTCTTCTAATTCTTCAACTCTTGAAAAAGCATAATAATCATCAGGTGCTTGAACAAAATAAAGTTGTTCCTCTGCTTGAGTATCTTCTACATAATTACCTACGCCCGTTTTATCAACTGCCCCTTGAATTCCTCCCCAAATAAAATAATCTACATCCTCAATATTATTTTCTGGATTGCCATCCCATTTAAATAAAATTATACTCTCAGAAGCATCATCTAGCTTATCTGGAGAAATCCCAAATGATCCACTTTCTGTTTCAATCATACTTTCATTCCCTGATTCAAATAAAAATAAATCTGGAGTAATATTTGCATAGAATGATAAATAGTCTTCACTTAAAACCAATAATAAAGTATCATTTGCCTCAATATTTATATCAGGGAATTGTGCAGTAAATCCATTTATAAAATGAGATGGATTTAGTTCTCCCTCTGTTTGCATCTTATAATATTCATTATCATCGCAAATATAGTAGTCAGATAAATTAATAGCTTCATCTGTTGGATTAATAATTGAAATAGATTCTGCAGCATCTGGAGCTATCACTATTCTACTTAATAATAAATGATCGGAACCAGCAGCAAAAATAAGAATTGGAAAAAAGATCAATATCTTCAAATTTCTCATATATGAGAATGAGGATCTTTTCATTATAAAATAATTATAAAATGTATAAATCATATTATCTAACTAATAACATTCTCTTAGAAATAATATCTGTTGATGAGGTATATCGATACATATACATGCCTGAAGGAACTAATTCTCCACTCTTATTTTTACCATCCCAAACGATAGAATATCCTCCCGGTGCAAATGTTTTATCAACAAGATCTAATATTAAATTACCCTTTAAATCAAAAATTGAAATATTAATATGATCTAAAACCTTCACCTCAAACTGAATCATAGTCTCAGGGTTAAATGGGTTTGGATAATTTTGAAGTAGCATGTGTTCAGTTGGCATTATCTCGTCATTACTTAAGGGGTCATTAATAGTAATATCTGATTCATATTCAACAGTAATTTGCCATTCATTATTAATATTAAGTAATTCATCATCATCGCAATAAGCACCAAGCTCTCCTGTTATTGTAACTTCGTGCATACCAAATGAACTTTCTTCGGTTAATATATTTAGGTCAGTTTGTGTTATATCAAATCCATCTTGATACTCACTGCTTTCAGGCCAAACAACAAAATCCATCTGGCTCCCTTCAGCATCTTGTATTGTAAATGAATAAGGCCCATTAAAAGGGGTTATATCAAAGTAATCAATTATGGTGCCCGTAGTTGTTACTTGAGTTTCATACAATGGACACTCTCCAGCACTATCAGAACTTAAATCATATTGTCCATCACAACTTAGAGACTCACCCATATCCGCCCCACAATTATTAATAATTTCAGACATCGATAGTGGGTCAGAAGTTATTACTGTTATATCTATCTCATCTGTAGATGCATTGATTTCATCATCCCATACTGTAAGTCTAAATCCAATAATATCAATCTCATTAGGAGCTGTAAAAAATGTAATCGCATCATCTTCGTCATCTAATACTACTGGATTTCCACTAATTTGAACCCATTCATAGGCAATTATTGATCCATTGGAATCAGAGCTAGCGCTTCCATCTAAAGTTACAATATCTCCTGGAGAAACAGATTGGTTGGGTCCTGCATCTGCAACGGGTAATGTAGGGTCCAGATTTGATTGAATATCTGAATCATACCCACAAGTAAGTTGGACATCACCATCATAAAAACTTATAATACCTAAAATACTAAATTCTTCTCCAACCATATCTTCATACTCAGTAAGTTCAATAGATGGTACCGCTGAATTCCAAAACATAGCTCCAATTTCAGACCCTTCGGGAGTCTCAATTGTAAGTTTTGTAAATTCTGTTGATCCATTCTGGTAAAGCCAATAATCACTTAATGTGCCTGTAGCATTTGTCCATGTCCCATTCATGGTAAGCCCTTCATTTCCTGTTCCCGTATGTGACTCTGGAAGTTCGCTCTCAGTGCCAAGGAGTGTTATTGTTGGATCTGTAATTTCGACGTCATCGTTATACTGAGTAACTGTTCCTGTTACTTCAATAGAATCACCTCGGTTATAAACATAGTCTAGTGGAGGGTCATTATAAATTTGAATCCCCCTACCAGATTGGTCCTGAATATAAAATTTTGTTTTACTAGGATATAGGAGACTATCTCCAATAGTAACAACTCCAACAACAGTTACAATCTGGTCATTATAAGTCTCAAAGTTTTCCTGAATATCATAGATATCTGTTTGATCCAACATATATGCAGTAATATTTATTTCATCACTTGATACATTTCCTGCATCATCAGTAACTGAAAGTTCAAATACTAATTCTGTTGTTTCCGTAACATCTGGGAATGTAAAGGTAGCTACTGCCTCAACATCAGTACTTAGAGCAACATCAGGTCCGGATGATTGCTCCCATAAATAAGAAATAATATTGCCATCAGAATCAAAACTGGCACTTCCATCTAGTGTAACTAAATCTCCAGATTCTACTGATTGATCTGAACCCGCATTTGCTGTTGGCGGGTAATCTGCATCTGGATCAAATATTTGTCCCTGATTGATTTCTCCGGGAGAGTTAGTCATAACACTCCATGGCGAATTATCAATACCTAATCGTCCTATAGATAACCCTTCACCACCTTCCCAGAATTCATCGTCATCATTTGGTGTTGCCTCTTCCATAGTCCCACCAGTTGAATCATTCATGCTTCCTCCATAGGAAACTGCATCTACTAGCTCTCCATTCACCCATAACTCAACTCCATCTGGGTCACCATTTTGGATTGCGTTTGATGATGGGAACCCTGATGTAAAATCTACATTTGGGATTGATGATGCCCCTATAACATAAAATCCATAGCCTTGGTCTTCATCATTCAGTGTAACTGTACCTAAATTATAAGAATCATATTCGCTATTGCTATTTCCATTAATTAATACAAGAGTTACATTTGAATAAGAACCTGCCTGTCCAGATAATTCTATAAATTCACTAGCATCTGTTCCTGGTTGGTCATAATCAATTTCATTAATAAAAAGTTGGGCGTTAAGTATACTTCCTAACAATATAAAAAGAAGTGTTATTTTTTTCATTACTCTCTCCGTATTTAGGCATTTATGTGGGGAAACATTATCAACTAACTTAAGGAATTTATACAAATTCCTCAACGGATTAAATTGCTATTTCTAGCCCAAAGTAATGTGAAAGTCCAAGATTTGAATCCTGTAGCGATAAAATAGAATAGAGAAAGTTATATCTTTTATTAATATTAATTTCTAAGCCTGAGGAAAATGTCGTCCTTGAGTCATAGATAGAATATCCACCATTGAGAGTAATTGCTTTAATCTTTTGAATAAAGCCAATATGTATACCACCTTTATAGCTACTGGAGTAGTTATAGTCCAATAAAAGCTCAGAATTGATTTTAGAATTATAGAATGAGCATCCAAGACTATAATTATTCGGGGTCTCTGAATCAGCATGGGATAAGTTTTTTGCTAAGAGGCCAATTCGAAAACTATCTGAGAGTATTTTTTTCAAACCTATATCAAAAGTAACCTCAGACAGATTTTCAGTGAATAGTTGACTATACTGAAAATTTGCTCCCAAACCAAAAATAAAACTCTTTAGATAAAATCCCTTTGATAATCCAAAGGATAAATAATGAGAACTAATAATATCTAAAGGTGAATCTGATGGAATCTCATCATAAATCTTTATATCCTCAACCCCTATACTATTAAATCTCAATCTGAAGTTATCTTTGTAAAATACAAATGAATTTCCTGAAAAATTTTGCACCCATTTATTCGCTGAAAAAGAGATAGTAGAGTTTTCATGCTTTGAAATAGCTGGACTATTATATATAGAATTTCTACTCGCTACACCTGAACCAGATAGGGCTAAATCATTTGGTGAATTAAATATATTCACTGCATCAAACCCAATTGCCTGTAAAGTAGTCAATGTAAATAGTATATATATATGTATCTTCATCATAATTTCGTACCCAGACTAATCATATTGCTAATTCCAAGATGATTAAATTCTATAGCATAATCTATATTTAAAGTTGATTTATTAAAAGATTCAAATTCAATGCCAACGCCTCCCATAAGTTTATACATATCCTCTTTAGGTTCACTATTTATTACAGCCCATTTAGTCTGCTTAATTCCAAGCCTTAAAAACATAGACTTATCCATATTCAGTTCATACTCACCCCCCAAGCTAGTGCGGTGTGCCCAATATTTACTATCAATATCAGTCATTTCATGCTGAGCTAGAATAAGCATATTATCTGTTGCTGAATAGGAGCAACCTATAATAACCTGCATTGGGATATCTTGCCTACTTTCCTCAAATTTGTAATACCCATATAAATTGTTAAATTTTATACCTAAATCTATTCTTTTAAATGGTGAACTAATAAGACCTACATCTAAAGAAATTCCATCTGAGGATATAGATTCATTGCTTGAAATAGCATATCTTTGAAATAGTGTTTTAGCATTTAAACCAATAGATAAATATTTACTGAAATCTATTCCAAACGTTATCATTGCATAGGAGTCATCATACTTTAACGATCCAAGGAATTGTTCATTTTGATCTACCCCTACAATATTTGAAACTCCTGCATGGACTATTGACAAGCTTGCCCCAGCATTCGGAGGTAACTCCCTACCTATACTAAATGCTTGCATACTTATGTTATTAGATAACAGAATAAATGAGCTACCTATGGTTATACCATTTTTCCTTGAGATCATTGCAGGGTTAGAAAAAGCAGAAAAGGCATCTTCATATCCAGCAGCAGTTGATCCCGCAAGAGAAATTTCTCTTGCGCTCACACCTAATCTCAAAATTGCTCCAGGATATCCACCTGCATAGTCAGCAAATAGTGTACCAGTCAATACTAATAAAAGAGATATGATTTTTATAAAATGAATTTTCAATTGATTACCATTATATTGAAAACATGACTGCTTCCGCTGTTATGATTATACTTTGCAAAATAAACTCCACTTGAAACTCTATCCCCAAAATCATTATTTCCATTCCATCTTGTAACTCCACTACCTTCTATTTTTGCAACGCGATCCATTGCTAGATCATAAATAGTAATATTGCCATTTATATTACCCTCTTCTTTATTAAACACAAATGTAAGTTGATTTGTTTCATTAAAATTAAATGGATTTGGGTATGCATAGAACGATTGATTAATATCTCCCTCTGCCGATTCACACCTAAACTTATTATCATTATACACGCAAATCCCTTGAGCGGTTGCAATAAAGATATCATCAAAAAATTCTTGGTGCTCAGCATCAAAAACTGATTGAGTTGTGATAGTTTCAGGTTGCTCAAACTGATCCCATAAATTTCCAGCTTGATAATTTGATGATTCAAATAGACCTTGACTAGATGAGACGTAAACCTTTTCCGAGCTAGAAGATACATTGTATGTTAATAAGTTTTTGCTTTCAAGCTCTTCTGGCGTATTCCATGTAACTCCTCCATCATCTGTATAGCTTGGAGGGCCTCCATAGATTAAATGAGAACCCGAATACTCCCTATCCCATGTAATTGCCCATAAGCGATTGGTTACGCCATCATCAAGAATTTGATTTTCAAAACCTATAATCCAGTCATCATAAAATCCAAAATTTTCTGATGTAAGATGCTCCCAATCAATACATCCATTAAAATCAACAATACCTTTATTAATTCCATTTGCTGTCCCCACCCATAGGGTATCTTCCACAGAGTAAACTGAGAATACTTTATGATTATCAAATTCATAGCCACAATTTTCACTACTTACATAGTTTCCAATTGGATTAATCTGATATGTTGAAATATCAATTGAGTTGCAACTCAATTCGCTCTGATTATCCATAGGAAGAGGAACCACCTCCCATACAGGAGTTTCTAGGGTATAGTTAAATCTTCTCAATGAACCGGCCCAACTAGCAGCGTAGATATATTCCCCATGTATCTCTACGCCATATGAGACATTCTGGATTTCAGTTGTTACTGAAAAATTTAATATTGAATCTTGAGAAGCCCATGAGATATAATCATACATCATACATGAACTCTGCTCTTCAGAACAGTCTGCGCAGTTTAAATCACATTCAATTTTATTTTGATATAGTGAATTCTCATCAAAAAGTCCCCATGGACACGCCCATTTATTTATATATGAAGGAAAATCCTGGTAGCTACTATCAATTGGCTGAGGCATGTAGCTCCAACTATCACCACCATTAATTGAGTAGGAAACACCAGTTCCTTTTGATTGACTGCCTACAGATGTTTCAACACTCTTTACTCCTGAGATAGCAATAATATTATCGCTAATTGATAGAGCTGGGTTCCCGCCATAAACAATATTATTATCAGTGAAGTACCCAAAATTCAAATTACCTTCAAAATCATAGTATGCAATATTTAAACCAGAATTAGTTCCAATGATTAAGGTGGAATCATTTAAAATTTCTAAATCATATACCCCATTACTAGAAAGGCCTTGTGAAACTTCTCTATTGGATGAGATGTCATTAAAGCCTATAGTGTATGGAAACTGTAGATAGACAATTGAAAAAAGTATAATTACTGCAAACTTTTTCATGGCAATAAAACCTCAGTTATTTTTTCTCCTGAAAGGTCGCTAAGGCCACTACTATCTGTTATTTGAAACTGGAATTTTACTTTCCCAAATCCACCACAGTCTGGGAAACCTGATGGCTTAAATGTTTGGAATGTGTAAAATAATGTTTGAGTAGAGTCTACAATGAGACATTCAGTGGAATTTTGACACTCTTCATTTGTAAGCTCTTCACATACTTTTTCCAGTACTGAATCATATCCCCCGTAGCATGAGGTCCTAGATAAAACAAATTCAGGCGATGTAATCATTGCATTATCAGTCAATTCTTCATATCCGCATGTCAAGTTATCTTGAGCATCTCCAATATAGAAATCTTCTCTCTTGATATAATAGTTTACTTGTTCAATGTCATCTGCCCCATTCTGATCTTCTGCCCATAAATTTATACGTAAAAATGTCGTATCCTGAGCTGATAGAGTATGTACAGAATCCATAATAATTAAATTGATAGATGGAGAGTAATTAATATCTGGATCATATATGGTAATCTCCTTTGTACAGGATATTGCTAACACCAATATGATTATATATACTAACCTATTCATTCTTTATTGCAATCAATTGCGATCCATTCATTCTTAGATACAATTTTATTAATTAAAAATTTATTATCTATTAAAATCTCTTCCATTTCATCTTTATCTTCTTGTAGCAGTCCTGAAAAAACAAATCTAGCCTTTGTGTCACCTATATTATAAATAATTTTTTTAATTATATTTTTTTCAATATTTGCTACAATAATATCAAAATTAAAATCATACCATTTTAGCACGTCTAACCAATAAACTTTTATATCTTCAGAGCAACCATTTAGATTAGTATTAAATTCAAAGTCATCTTCGCAATCTAAATCAAACTCAACTGAATGGATGTTTTTGTATCCTAGTTTATACCCAGCTATACTTAATATACCACTACCAGATCCAAGGTCTAAGAGTGAGTATTCATTACCGCTATAATCAATTAGCGCCTCAACCATTAGGCTCGTAGTCTCATGGTGACCTGTTCCAAATGACATTCCTGGTCTTATAAATACTTTTTTTTCACATAATTCATCACCAAATCTCCAATCTGGTAAAATTTCTATTCTATCTTTGATATGAACTGGAGTGAAATTCTCTTTCCACATTAAGTGCCAATCTTCATTTTTAATATCTTTCCAACTTAAATCAAGTTCACTTTTAAAAACTAAATCATTAATAACTGATTTTATTTTATTTTTTTTACCCTTAGAAATATATATTCTCATTGAATCATCTTCTATATCGCTACCTAAAATAAAGTCTTCAATATGTGCTAATAACATTTGAGCATAATCTAGCTTTCCAGATACTTCCAACATCTCCCATGAATCAGTCATATCTATTTATCCTCAAGGTAAATAAGTGTGGAAATAACAGTGCCCACTGCTTCCAAGCTATGCGCAGAACATTTATCAGGAGTATCATGGATAGTATGCCAAAAATTATCTTGGGAATTTGGATATTGAAAATCAATAATATCAATTGAAGGAATTCCCGTATTTTGGAAAAGCATATAGTGATCATCTATAATTTGTTGACCTAGTGAATATTTGAATTGGCTATATCCTAGATTATTAGCTAGCTGCCAAACTTTCTTAACAATTTCAGGAGCGTACCTATAAGAAAACCCTTCTATTAGAAATTCTTGTTCACTATCACCTACCATATCAAGGCAGACAGCATATTTAGGGAATGGTTTTTTTAAATTTTTGGAAAATGATTTTGCTCCTAATGCCCAACTATCAGAGTCACCGTAGGAGCCCATATCCTCTCCATCTAAAAATAAAAGATCTACACCAATATTGATAGGTGGATTATTTGATAACATCTCAGCTAGAGTCATTAAAATAGCTGTTCCGCTTGCACCATCATTTGCACCAATAACAGGCATTGATCTAGATTCAATATTTTCATCTTTATCTGCAAATTCCCTTGTATCCCAATGGGCGAGAAATAAAATCCTATCTGATGCCCTTGGGTTAAACCTTGCGTGCATATTAGTTATTTCTACCATACTATTACCAACTGAAGAATAAACTGAATCTTTATAGACTAAGTTCATTTCTACAAGGTTATCTAAGAATACTTTCAAAGAGTCAGAAAAGTCATTATGGCCCTTACTCCCCGGAAATCTTGGTCCGAAATCACACTGATATTCAACCAGTTCCATTGCTCTAGACCCATCAAAATAAACTGCATCTTGAGCAACTAAGAGGTGGGTCAATATTATTAGTATTATATACAATTCTCTATCCTCTAATTTGGATTGTTAGATTAAATCCAAAGTCTCTCTCGACTCTTTCACCTGTATTAATGTCATTTGAAAGAATATATTTAAAAAATATATTCCCACTCACCCATTGTGAGAACTGGTAGCTCATCTTGGGAGTCAGACTAAATTTGCTTGAACTGTCATCTAGTGTTAGTTCTGAGATACTATCAATTTGTTGATATCCAACCAGCTTCCTAGAAAAATCAAAGTCTGTACTAAATGAAAAGCTTACAGTATTTTTCAAATCAAGGTCTCTTAACAAAGGTAAAGGGATATACATACCACCTGATCTACTGTATTCAATTTTACCCCAAAACTGAGTATTGATATCATGTTCAACAGAGCTACCCTCTGAAAAAATATCTAAATTATATTTTGAACCTATCTCAAAATCAATTGGATTTTTACCTTTAGATCTTGCGGTTAGCTTAATTAATGGAGAAAATAATAAAGAGTAATCAGTCTTTAAAAGTTGGTTGTCTTGATATGTAGTACTTCTTTGCCCCTTTGAGTTATGAGAAAATTTAAATGACTTAAATTTTTCTTTTATAAAATCAATTTTTTCTAGCCCTGACCAAGTCAGCCCCCAAGATGGAAGGAATAAGCCATTATCTCCATAGACTTCCCATGGAAAAGGATAGTAACTAATAGAGTTGCTCGATGAAGGAATTCCAGTTGACTGCGAGCTATTTGTATTATCTGCCTTAAATTCAAGACCTGTTAATGAAATCGAAGGAATAACACTAATACTTGAAATCTTAACTTTATATGTGTGGCTGTATGAATGAGAAAAAGATCCTAATTTGCCATCTTCATCGCTATAAAGAATTGAGGCTGGCGTATCAGTCACCCCTAATCTAAAATAATAATCAACAAATTGATCCGCCAAAACATTACTATGATTATGTGTTTCAGATAGATTGTAATCAAATTGAATCTTTGAAAATTTGCTCATAAAACCGTGGAATGAATTGAAAATTGTCTTTATAAATGGACTCTCAATATCTTTAAAAATAGGATCTTTTTGTGTATTTTTTTTAGAGCTGGTTCTCCTTCCTCTTCTGCTAGATGATTCTTTCTTACTACTTCCAGAACTAGGTCTATAAAAAACTTCAACTAAATCTTTTGGAGTGATATCAAAACGTGTATCAAAATTTGAAGTGTTTTTAATACTACTTGTCTGAACTTCATCACTTGGATTACCTAAAGTCCAGGTATATCCCGGCTGGTACTTAATCTGTGGCTTAAACCAAGAAAATAGTTCTGGGACATATGTAGCAGAAAAATTCTGAGAAATATTTTCTATTAATCCAGGATTTAA
>Ga0066862_10000811_pt1 | contig 12693 bp, 14 predicted proteins | sample ETN02SmetaG_FD_66431 | JGI IMG/M metagenome (GOLD analysis project Ga0066862, IMG submission 66431) | Marine microbial and viral communities from oxygen minimum zone, Eastern Pacific Ocean - ETNP2014F10-02SV255 | ecosystem: Environmental > Aquatic > Marine > Oceanic ... | reverse complement strand
CCCTAAGGGGGCGGACGAGGTCGGGGGTGACCTGCGGGCACTGATGATCCAAGCCGGCATCCCACAGCACAAGGGACGCCTGGGCCTGCACAGGGTTCGGAAGGCGTTCATCAAGGCCAACTACGAAGCTGGTCTGTCTGCTTCCGAGGCATCCGCTGGACTCGGCAACTCCCCCATGGTGGCTGAAAGGGCATACGCGACCCACACCAGGAAGGACAGGGACAGGAAGTCGAGGGAGGCATGGATGGATGCGCTGTCCGCTGCTCTTGTCGACCCGCCTGAGTGGAAGTTCGAGGACGAGCCCATCGCCTGGAACAGGCTCCCACCATGGTCATCGACAGAGGACCCGCTCAACCTTGGCCCAGCCCTATCGGTGGATCTCCCAGAGGGTACTGACACTACCAACCTCGAGTGCCTGTGGAGGATGCGCTACGTCCTGGTCAAGGAGGATGACGATGGCTCGGACTGGTGGTTCGATGGGTGGAGGAGGTACGGGGCCTTCGAGTCCGTGCTCGATGACGTGGTGATCCCCTGGCATGCCCTGAGCGGCAACAGGAAGTACACCCCACTATGGCTGAGCCGCGGTGGGATGGCGACTAAGTGGTGGGCCTGCCTGGATTTGAACCAGGGTCTATTGGTCCCAAACCAACAAGCATAGACCAGACTAACCCACAGGCCCTGGGCTGAAGCGGAAGGCCGGCTGACATGAACTTTGCTAGAGCCACACCCAGGTCATTGGGTCGGACCTGAGAAGCTCCCCCTCAACCTCCGCGCGCCCTATCAGGTGCGATGCCGAGGGCTCTTCTACGCCTGCTGAGTCCAAGCGCTGCTGGAGGGACTCGATCGACAGGGTCCCATCCTCCGCCGTTGCCTCCTTCATCATGGAAAGCAGCTGGGACGGGGTGGGCTTGCCGCCGATCTTTGGCACGCCCCCGTCCCTCGACCTCTTTCTGATCTCCTCCCGCACCTCCTTTGGCGCGTTGGCCAGTGCCACTGCCTTGGAAAGCTCTGTGGAGTCGGCGAAGATCCGCACCCGCCTGGCTCGGCTGCTACCGCACCTGGTGCACGAGACGATCCCGTCGGAGCTGGCGCCGAAGGCCTGTCCGCATTCACATCTTAGCAACTGCCACATATCCGCCACGTATTGTCTCTGGAATCAGGGTAAATGACCTTTCTCGAGCGTTGGCTTGAATTGTGTGGCCCCGTGCGGGTTTCGTGGTCGAAAGAAGAATCCTGGGCATGTTCGCCTCGGTCATACTGGTATTCCTGTCAATCTCCAGGTCGTACATGGAAGGGGGGATTACCACAGAGGTCTGGGCATACCTGCTACTGACCCCGATACCAGTAGCGATCGCGCTGACTAGTGGTGATAGGGCCGATTACGAAAATGGTGTTGGGGGTGACTGGGATGACTCGGAAGATGAGCTGCGAGAGCCGGTCGAAGAGCCCTTGGAGATGGGTTTCGATATCCCCATCCTCTGAGCTTCTAGTCCTCATTGGTGTCGCTTTCCTTGAGCCAGCCCCTCTCGGCGGAGTAGTCTCCCAGCTGCTCCAGTCTCTTCAGCCACCCCTTTGCCTCGGCAGTCTTGGTCGTCTTGACGAGCCATACGCCGCCAAAGAGGGTGTCCCAGAGCCCCAGTTTGTCCCTCTTTAGCCTATAGAACAGGTAGTCCATGATTGCCGGCAGTAGAATGACTAATCCAATGACTGCAAGAACCTGGCCACTGGTCTCTCCCAAGTCCTGGAGAGACACTGCAAGGAGGATAATGCCGACAAGAACTACCGGGAATGTCATGCCCTTGATTTGGAGGTAGAGGGTACTGGGTTGCTTTGCTTTGGCATTAACGTAGTCGGTTCTACTGACCCAATTGCCGACAGTCCTGGCCTCGCTTACATAACGGGGCATGAAGACCAAGTTAAACCCCGTGAGTCCAAGACCGATGATGATGATGTATGTGAAATCAGAATCGGCCCCCCACGCGTTAAACAGGACAAGGGGGACTATCCAACCGAAGCTAACGGCGAAGTCAGAAAGTCTGCGAATCAGCTTCTGGCCATTGGTGGCCAGCTCAAACCCATCAGGCAGGACTTTGGGCGTCCTAGTCTTCTTCGTCCTAGGTTTCCTCTCACGACGTCTGGATTTCTTTTTCGCTTTGGCTGGCTTTTTGCTCACTGATTCTGGTTCTGGAGTCGGTTCGGCCTCCGTCATTGGTGCTACGGACTCAGGTGTTGCAACCCAATCGGGCGCCTGAGGTGTAGCAGCAGGCTCTTCCGATTTGATCTTCCCGGCCTTTTCTAGCAGACCCATCATTCATCACCGTACCTTTCAGCAATTAATTTGTACAAATCGAAATCAGGCGATTCGATGAAGCTCTGCATTACAGTCTCGGGCAGGTCGCCAAGTAGTTCATTAATCATGACGAAGAACTCGGCCCTAGTAGCCCTGTTTGTAACCTCAGGGTCTTCGCCGACATCCCGGAACAATTGGAATGAGGGTGATTCCACGAAAGTAGTGGTGAGATCCTCAGGCAGCTCACCGAGAAGGCTGTTGATAACATTGAAGAAGTGGGAGAAATCTTCGTCAAAGCTGCGATAGCTCTGAATTGCAGTTACGAATTCTGGGAAGTCAAGAGTTCCTGATTGATCCGAGTCTGCCTCTAGGAAAAATGTATTCAGTGTGCTGTAATCAAGTGCACTTAGTCTCTCAGAAGGCACTCCCGTAGCATCTGAGACACGGGAGACAAAATCAGAATCGGACATCGCATCGACGAATTCCTCGAAGGTCATCTCATCGTTCTTTGCGGGTGCAGAAATCAATTCGACAGTGGGTTTGATCAGTCTCAGGTCGTCTTGTTCCTTCTTCCTTAGTATGATTATCTCCTTGTCCAATTCTGAACCGAAGCGGCCCGAGAAGCGATCCATGAGAGTTCCTTCCTTTCTCCCTGATGCGATCTCGTTGATCTTACCGTAAATCCCATCTCTAGAAGAGCCTATTGATGGGTCTGCAGATTTCCTACTCTCCCAGACTGAATTGAAATCCTTCGGGGTCTCAGAGTCGTCTGTTATTGGCGAATCAGCAAGAGAGTTGGCAGCATCAAGGAGATCCTTGTCAGTGCTAATATTGGGAGAAATCCCAAAGTTCGGTTGTGATAACGGCATTGGTGGGGGCAAGTCGATTTCATCAGGGAGGGGTAGATCTAGTCCTTTGGGGGGGGGTGGGATTAGGCCAGGAGGCATGGGGGGGAGGGGTTTACCAGACTTTTTCGAGTCGGTATCAAACTGGTCTAGTGCGTCTTCCACGCCTTTGAACCGAAGTCCTTCACTATTCAATATTCTGTGACTACGATACGGGTATGCATCGATTATTGCGGCGAGACGCTGGCCCAGCCCTTCAATGTCAGAAATGTCGCCATAGCCTCGGATACTTCGATTCTGTCACCTATACTGCCCTCCACACTCTCATCGGCGATCTTTGCGACTATGTCGTCCCTAAGTAGGCTGACCCACATCTTTCTCTGCCTACTGAAAACCACAGTTTCCGAAAGTGGATCGAAACTGCCACTTGTGCTGGGATCAAGTCGAGACAGGGGGAATTCAGTGACTCGGAGTCCGGATTTGCCATGAAGGCTACCAATCCACCGAATTACACGCTTAGTGTCTACGGTAACGGCCTCATCAGTCTCTCCTGCACTTGACATGACTACCGATGCGTCGCCCTTGACCAGTTCCCAGAAGATCGGAGTGCATTCATCGCCAAAAACTGACAGGGAGTAATCATCACTCAGTCTTTCGACCCTTTTGGGGGACTCACTCATCTCAGCGAGTTCTCGAATTTTAGTCATGCTAGTGTTCTTGATATTGACACGAGGAGACTTTGCTCTTGACTTCAAGATTTCATGAAGCTCTCTCAGAATTTTGTCACCTTCGTTGCCCTTTTCATTTACCGACCTGAGCTTGTCTAAGATGTCGTTCATTCCATTTTTTGCCCTTTTGCCCCAACCAATGTCACCACCTGAGACGGCAGATTGCATGTCAATTCCTTCACCCCTTATGTAATTCACAATCTCTCTCCTAGCATTTGAATCCAGATGCAACAGATTTGGATCGCGGACATGGATGTGAAACCCACGATGCCCGGAGAAAGATGTCTGGACGTTGGATTCTTTGAAACCGAACTCGGGCTCGAGAAACTCGGACCAAAGCCTCCACGCCTGATCTTGTATAGTCTCCATCATCATAGGGAAATCAGAATCAGACACACCTGGGAGGTGATCGCCATCTAGGTCGAAAATTAGGTCTGCCCCCCGCCATCCCTTTTCTGACATTTTCCTATTTGAGGGGAGGTCGTAGTATGCAGTGCTGTGGAAACAAGAGTGGGGGGTTCGCCTTTTCAAATACTCAAGGAGGGATGTCTTGTCGTTGAATCCCCTGTGTCTATCGGGAGGAGAGCTGCCCCAAGGAATGAACATCCATTCTCTTGATGCGAGCCTTGGGGGCACCCATGTTGATTTGGGAGAAAGGGAGTCATAGTACTCTGAGAATCTTAGAGCGAACCGACTCCATCCCTCGGCCATGTGCATTGACACGCTAGGTGGGACATAAGTTTTCAATCGAGGCGGAGGCCGCCCACTTCTTTACCTGTAGTAGCAGGAGCTGCACCCGTGGTCGCTATGTATGCCTCCCAGCAGACGAATCGGTTGTCCAGCACAATCGCCTCAGCGAATGTCATTGCCTTCCCGGTAATTGCGCATATTGGGCCTAGCTGCCCTGTGGCTGTAGATAGTTGGTTTGGATCGGGCACAATCAATCCTAACACCACCTGCTATTGATTATTACTAATCATACATGAGTAGGAAAACGCATTTCAACTGGATTGTTTGCCAATGCTCGTGGGAGCGAGTGGAAGCATCATCAGAGTTGGCCATTCGCCCGACCCTGACGACGCATTCATGTTTTACGCCCTAACTGAGGGATTGGTAGAAACCAGAGGTAGGAGATATGAGCACTGTCTTGTTGACATAGACACTTTAAATCAAAACGCAAAGAATGGCAAATATGAGGTCTCGGCAGTCAGCATCCACTCATTTCCAAGTATCTCAGACAGTTATTCTCTGATGAATTGTGGCGCGTCTATGGGGGAAGGGTACGGTCCGATGATTGTTTCTAGGATTCCCCTAGAGATTGATGATATCAAGGAAACGACAATTGCAATCCCAGGCCTATCGACCAGCGCTTATCTTGCCCTAAGGTTAGCTCTGGGTGATGTCGAGGTAAGGGAAGTCCCATTTGACGAGATCCTGCCTGGTGTTTGCTCGGGAGAGTTCGATGTGGGGGTGATTATTCACGAAGGCCAGCTGACCTGGGAGGAAGAAGGCGCTCATCTTGTATTGGACCTAGGGAGGTGGTGGAACGAAGAAACAGGATTCCCTCTCCCGCTTGGAGGAAACGTCGTTAGACGTGACTTGGGGGAAGATGTTTGTGAGAATATTGCTGAAGACGTTAGGAAGAGCATTGAATACGCACTTATGCATCCCGAAATGGCTTTGGAATTTGCGATCAAGTGGGGAAGGGGCATTGACGTCCAAACTAATGAGGAGTTTGTCAGAATGTATGTCAATCAGAGGACCTTGGATTACGGTGATGAAGGTAGGGAAGCGGTCAGATTATTCTTGAAAAGGGGGCAAGACATAGGATTGATTAGAGGGGACTTCGAAGTCGATCAGATGAGCTTCATCGGGGAGTGATGGTGTGGAAGAGAGGAAACCTGAAATCAGTGAGTTCGGATCTGTAGATCCTGCCCCGGCTAGTGAAAACAGAAGTATTGGAAATCTTGGAGTATCGCTTTGTGATGAATCAGAAAGGATGTTCATCAGGATGAGGGCGTTGTTCGCGCTACGGAATATTGGTGGCAAAGAGGCAGTCGATGCCTTGGCTGGAGCTTTCGGCTCATCCTCTGCCCTATTGAAGCACGAAGTGGCTTATGTCCTGGGGCAGATGCAAGACGAACATGCTGTTAGTCACCTCATAGATAGGCTAGAGGACATGGAAGAAGACGTGATGGTCAGGCATGAGGCAGCTGAGGCCCTAGGTGCTATTGGCGATATTAGGGCAATGGAAACTCTTGAGAGATTCAAAGGTGACGAGGAAGTCGTGGTTGCTGAATCGTGTGAAGTCGCAATCGACCTGTTGAACTGGGTTTCGAGCAAGAGGCTCGATTACTCCGATTAATGGATTTCAAACCATTTTGTGTCGGAAGTCATTCCGCAAACATCCTTCAGGAAGCGAGAAAGTCCTAATTTGCTTTTCTCGTCAAGCCTGTTGCTCACTTCTTGTTGAAAATATAATTCGGTCCTCTCTCCATCCAGTCCTATTTTCTCAGATGCACCCCTGACAACGGCACTTCTGATTCTTGGGTTCTTCTCAAACAGTTCATACTGAGAAATCATGTCATTGTATGCCTCTTTGATTAGTTCAATCGGTGAATCACTCCTAGCGGCAAAGACCCCGAAGACCATTGGAAGATTGACTAGTTCACACCAAGTTTGGCCGAGATCGAGCTGTACCAAATCAGGGTGGTTGATTGATGATGAAAGAGCGCGATTGCCGATTAGCAAAGCACCATCACAGCTCCCCAGCATCGTGTCTAGGTCTGGGCCCATTTCAACCAACCTTGGATCAAGGGACCTTTTTGCCAAAATCCACTTTAGTAGGGATTTTGAAGAAGACGAGTCTGAAGGGAGCGCGATGTCCCTCATCTGTTCCAAGGGTCTTCTTCCGAACAAAAGAACGGATCCCACTCTTCCACTGCTAATGATGCCCAAGTCGGGGATTAGTCGCAGTATGTCGGAATTAGCTGCATAATCGGCCGTTGGGATGGGGGCAGTAAGACAGTCCTGCCGCAGTAGATGCCCAGTCAACCAGGTTGGTGGTGCTGGTAGAATTTGCCATCTCCCCTCTAGAGAATAGAAGACTGGGTCGCAATTGATGAATGAAACCCGGCCCAAGGTCCTCTTCCATGACACGATATCACCTAGGTACCTGTCAAAACAGGCAGCCTTAGTTCTGACTGATTGGTTTCTCGAACGTAGATCTCGGTGTGAGAATAATCGGAGTTCCTCTTTACTGGAATTAAGCCTGATGACTCTACGAGTCGTGATAGTTCGTCACGGGAATAGTCAATCCTAGTGGTACTGCCGGCCTCATGCATTATCTCTTCGTTCCCGACTGTCCCGTCTATATCATCAGCGCCGGAATTTATTGCTATGGAAGCTAGGTGGTCACCAATATTCATCCTGTAAGCCTTGACGTGGGGGATGTTATCCAGCATTATCCTAGAGATGGCGATTACTCGAATTATCTCATCTGCTGAAGCCGGCCTTGCTTCTGGTAATCTAGATTTGTCTGGAAGGAATGGATAGGGGACAAAGCACTGGAAACCTCCAGATGAATCTTGCTGAATCCTTAGCTTGTCGAGGTGAGCTATCCTATCAGAGATCGATTCTATTGTGCCAAAAAGCATGGTGCAGTTTGTGGGCATCCCCAATGAATGGGCATCGGCATGGATTGAGAGATACTCATCGGAACTCTCCTTGCCTCGGCAAATCCTGTCCCTGATCGAGTCGACTAGGATTTCAGCTCCCCCTCCTGGGAGAGAATCCAAGCCTGAGAGCTTCAAAATCCTAAGTGTGTCGATTATCGATAATCCGCTTCTTGAGGCTATATTCTTTACTTCTATAGCAGTGAGAGATTTGATGTGGATCCAGGGGAATCTAGATTTTACCTTTGAGTACATTTCAGCATAGTGATCGATGGTCCACTCAGGATGTAGACCTCCAACCGCATGAACTTCGTCAATGGAATTGGCATATGGTTCGATCCTAGAGATAAACTCATCCGGGGAAAGCGAGTAGGATTCAGAATGCCTCACCCCCTTCCTAAATGCGCAGAACCTACATGCCAAAGTACAGACGTTCGTAGTGTTGACATGTAGATTATCATTGAAAAACACCTGATTCCCGAATCTGGATCTCTTGATGAAATCGGCCAATGATGCTAGCCCAGAGAGAGACGCATGATGGAAAAGAGCTTCTCCCTCTTCAGTTTGGATCCTTCTGCTATCAAGTAAATTCGCAAAGGTTGACTTGAGTAAATCATCATGCATGACCGCGGCTGGTGGCTCCATCCCAGACATTGTAGAAATCCAATCAGTGACTGGAGATGTGAATCCGTTTTTCGTCATACTAGGGCGAAACAGCGATATGATTTGAACCCGACGAGCAGCCAACTTCTTGCGTCAAGGCATTGAAAACTATCAATAGCCTTGCCATCACAACAATGTCATGGGCGAAATGCTGAGTCGTCTTAGCATCGAAGAACTTGAAAATATGTCCAATAATTGTAGGTTGGACATAGTTAGAATGACTCATTCGGCGCAATCCGGGCATCCAGGGGGATCTCTTTCAGCCATTGATCTAATGGTTGGTTTGTATGGCTCGGATTTCAGATTCAAAACTGGAGATCCCAACTGGGAAGACAGGGATCGTTTCATACTGAGCAAAGGGCATGCCAGTCCGGCTATGTACGCATTACTGCACCAGATAGGAATTTTAGATGATGGCGATCTGATGAGCTTCAGAGAGATTGGCAGCGTTTGCCAAGGCCATGTTGATATGAAATGGACAGATGGAGTTGATTTCTCCGCTGGCAGTCTCGGCATGGGGCTTTCTTTCGGCCTTGGTTGTGCTTTAGCGGCCACAATGGACTCCAGTGAGAGGAATGTTTGGGTGATGTTAGGCGACGGTGAGACACAAGAAGGCGAGATATGGGAAGCGGCTTTATCCGCCTCATTCCACAAAGCCTCAAATCTGAAGGTCATTGTTGATCGGAACGGCATACAGAATGATGATTTTGTGAAGAATCAAATGGAAATCGGCGATGTTGGCGCTAAATTCTCGGCTTTCGGGTGGTTGACCAAGGAGATTGATGGCCATAACATGGTTGAAGTGGTTGCGGCAATCGATTGGGCGAATTCGGAACAGAACCTCCCGGTTGTAATAATTGCAAACACGATCAAGGGCAAGGGAGTTTCATTCATGGAGAATAATCCTGATTTCCACGGCAAAGCCCCTAATGACGATGAGTTTGCTCTTGCTTTGGAGGAACTAGGATGAGTACCCATTCTACCGAAGGGGCGTCAAGGGATGGCTATGGCGCTGCCCTGCTAAGGCTTGCTGAGAATCCCAGAGTGGTTATTCTTGAGGCTGACCTTGGCAAATCGACCAAGTCGTGCCACTTTCGTTCCCAATATCCAGATAGAACGTTTTCCGTGGGAATCTCTGAGCAGAATATGATGCTGGTTGCTGCAGGGTTGGCTGAATCTGGTAAAATCCCATTCGCTAGTACCTTTGCAATCTTCACGGAAAGGGGATTTGAACAAATAAGGAATGGTATTGCTAGACCTGGTTTCCCGGTACACATTTGTGGTAGTCATGGCGGAATACATACCGGTTCTGATGGCAGCAGCGCCCAATCGGTTGAAGACTTGGGCATATACAGAACAATCCCTGGAATGACGGTCATCCACCCGTCTGATGACATTTCTACTGAAGAGCTGACCTTTCAACTTCAAGCATTAGAAGGACCCTCATACATGCGCACTGCAAGGAATAAAACAAGAAGGATTTACGACAATGAGGAAGTTGAAAAGTTACGCATAGGCAGAGGCTCACTCCTGAGGGATGGAGGTGATGCAGCAATCATAGCTTGTGGGGTAATGGTAGAGAGGGCTTTGGATGCTGCCGATACTATATCCGGAGAAGGATTGGACTGCGCGGTTGTCGATATGCATACAATAAAGCCACTGGACGGTGGATTAGTTTCTTATCTAGCTGAGAAATGTGGCTGTATGATAACTGCCGAAGACCACTCCATCATCGGGGGGCTTGGCGGTGCTGTTGCGGAATGGACCTCAGTTAATTGCCCAGTGCCATTAGAGATGGTCGGGGTGAAGGATAGATTTGGAGAAAGCGGATCCACAGAAGATCTGATGAGGGAAATGGGACTTAATGCCGACGACATCGCAAATTCTGTGAGGAAATGCGTGGATAGGAAAAATTAGCTCTAGTGCATAGCATACCTGCGTTCAATTCATAGGGACGGAGACGTCGAGAATATACTGGATGGCCGATGCGGACGCGATTAGCAGGCTCCTAGCTGGGGAAATTGAAGCATCCGAGATTGAGGCCGATGCAAACCTGTACTCCATGGCTTTGCGCATTTATGGGCAAGAGGTATTGGAGGACATGGGCGTCTCCCCTCCGGAAATATCCTCTTCTGAACCTGCTTCGCCACCTACTCCAATCCCAGGTGATGTCACACTGCCTGACTTTATTCCCGAGATTTCCGATACCAAGAGTGATCACGAAGAGCCCAAAAAAGGACGAATCAGGGTCCTGACGTTGTTGTTTGGGCTATCAGGAATGATAGGGGTAATCATGAACATGGCAGTTGGTTTCGGCTCAGTGCTTTGTTCGGTGGGCCTTGCAGATATGAAGCAAGTCTGTGGAGAGGGCAAAACAAAGCTGATTTGGCAAGAAGGTTACACATGGGATGGACTGCACCAGATTGAGGCATGGGTTGACCCTATGAGCTTCAATATTGCAGACATCGCGATCCTACTAGTTTTTTCGATAATTACGGCTGTTGGCCTTTTTGTTAGGAAATGACTAGTACATCCTAGCAATGTGCTGTCTCTTTGTGGTTTTCTTTCCAGAAATGGCACAGCTTCTTTCCTCCTCGTAAGGAACGTCACACTCACCAAGAAGGGTTAGTCCGGTCATTTTCTCGAGGATTTCGGCATCGGAATCGTTCCCATCAAATGGAAATTCATAAACAACTCCGTCCTCAATTCCTTCCTTGAGCTCAATTTTCCCGTCCTTCTCGAGAAGTTCGGGCAGAGGTCTAATCAGGTTTGAGAGCAACTCCCCAGCACGATTGCGTAACTCGTCGGAGATTTTTCCAAGTGTCGATAGGACTGTTGATTCGATACCATCCAGGGGAGAGTCGAACTTCTCACCGGTCCTTGTCGAAACTATGCATTTGCCATCCTTGATATCACGTGGACCGATCTCAATTCTGATTGGCACCCCTTTGATCTCCCAGTCATAATGTTTGACGCCCGGCCTAACATCTCTGTTGTCTACCTTAATGCGGAATCCGGCATTAGTTAGGGACGCAGAGACTGAATCGACCACAGTGGTAACTTCGGGGTCGGCATGAGCCCCTATGGGCATCATTACAACTTGGAAAGGGGCTACTGATGGAGGCATTACTAGGCCTCTATCATCCCCATGCATACCTACTACGGCCCCCAACAGCCTCTCCGACATGCCGAATGTAGTCTGATGACAGAGCTTCGTCTTTCCTTCGGCATTTTCGTACTTGAGATTGAATGCATCAGCCCATTGGTCACGGTAGTGGTGGTAGGTGGCAACTTGCAGGGTGCGGCCATTTGGCATTACAACATCTGCTGCTTTGGAGTACCATGCCCCTGGGAATGTATCCCATACTGGCCGCCTTGAGACTATGCTTGGAAGGCACAGATCATGCATTATCTCACTGACCATAGAAGCATCTTCAGTTATTTGGCGGTCCGCCCCCTCCAAATCAGCGTGCACGGTATGCGCCTCGAAGAAGTGAATCTCTCTGACCCTGATGAAAGACCGTGTCTGCTTTGTCTCATACCTGAAAGTATTCACGATTTGGAATGTCTTCAATGGTAGATCAGCATGACTGCGAATCCAAAGCGAGAACATGGTATACATCGGCGTCTCGGAGGTAGGTCGGAGGAACATTGGGATCTCAAGCTCGTTTTCACCACCATGGGTGACCCAGTACACCTCTTTCTTGAATCCGGGTATCTCTTCGTCCATTCTCATCTCCGAGGGATCGACGCCTGCGTCTCTCGCAGCCTTTAGCATGGATACTAATTTGTTCTCCTTGTCAAGAAGATCCTCGGGGACTAGTAGTGGGAAGCTATACTCCTGGTGATTCGTTTTGTCCATTTGTGAGCGTGCCAATCCGTCAATCAGCCTCATTGCTGATAGGCCATACGGTTTCCAGACGTCCATCCCCTTGATTGGGTAACGCTTGTCGACAAGATCGGAGATTTCCACAATTGAAGGATACCAGGAGTTGAAATCTGATTTGGCAGGGATTCCCCTTTTTGCCTTGCCATGCCCTGACATATTGATGCGGCCTTATGCATATGGCTTCAAATATTCGTTACTCTAGAGCATTAGAATGAGAAGAGGTACTCTATTTTTGCTTAAGAAGAGATTAGTCCCTCAATAGCTTCACACAACGAGATCGTGTCATCTAGGGCCTTGGAGCTTCCATCGGGTAGTACTAGCACATGGCCAGAAGCTGTGGAGGCACCGTCTTCATCCAGAGTATTCGCAATTACCGCATTTACACCATATCGTTCGATCAGTTGGTTTGAAGACTCGATTAGTCCTTCAGCGGAGTTGCCAACACCTAACTTGAAAGCGATTCGGTATGAGTCGCCTGCAATCCCAGTCAGTTCACCGATATGCTTCTTTCCAGGGCTTAGTCTAAGCTCCCACTCGCCTGCCTCACTGGACCGCTTTCCCTCTTCAGAGTCAGGGATGTAATCGAGGACTGCAGCGGCATGGA
>Ga0066862_10000810_pt1 | contig 12697 bp, 11 predicted proteins | sample ETN02SmetaG_FD_66431 | JGI IMG/M metagenome (GOLD analysis project Ga0066862, IMG submission 66431) | Marine microbial and viral communities from oxygen minimum zone, Eastern Pacific Ocean - ETNP2014F10-02SV255 | ecosystem: Environmental > Aquatic > Marine > Oceanic ... | reverse complement strand
TACCAAGAACGTGGCCCTATTTGCGATCGCTTGCACCATGTACATGGTCTGCGGTTACAGCATCATGTATGGTGGCGGTGATTTTGTTATGTTCCTAGACGGCATTACCGGCGACGGTGTTGCTGACGAATGGACCTACGCTCCCTCTGCCGACTTCTACTTCCAGGTAGTGTTTGTTGCTACAGCTATGTCTATCGTATCGGGTGCTGTTGCCGAACGTATGAAGCTATGGGCATTCTTGGCTTTCTGTGTGGTAATGACCGGCTTTATATATCCAATGGAAGGCGCTTGGACCTGGGGTGGTGCTGCGGTATTTGGCATGTACACACTTGGTGACCTTGGCTTCAGTGACTTTGCCGGTTCCGGTATCGTTCATATGGCTGGTGCTGCTGCTGCTCTAGCAGGTGTTATTCTGCTTGGTGCTCGTAAAGGTAAATACGGCCCTGAAGGTCAAGTACGAGCCATTCCAGGTGCTAACCTACCGCTGGCCACTTTAGGTACCTTTATCCTATGGATGGGTTGGTTTGGTTTTAACGGTGGTTCCGTACTGGCCACCGCCTCTGTTGAAAGTGCCAATGCCGTTGCCGTAGTATTTATGAACACCAATGCTGCTGCTGCTGGTGGCCTGATCGCTGCTCTGATTACTGCCCGAATTATGTTCGGCAAAGCTGACCTGACCATGACCCTGAACGGCGCCCTAGCTGGTCTAGTTGCTATTACGGCTGAACCTTCTACTCCTACCCCGCTACAAGCCACCCTGTTTGGTGCCTTAGGTGGCGTATTGGTAGTATTCTCCATTCTTGCCTTAGATAAGCTACGCTTGGATGATCCAGTGGGTGCTATTTCTGTTCACGGTGTAGTGGGCTTATTAGGTCTGTTGTTAGTACCATTCACCAATGACGCTGTTAGCTTTACTGGCCAATTGATTGGTGCAGCCACCATCTTTGTTTGGGTCTTTGGCGCTAGCTTGATCACTTGGAAGATCATCAAAGCCTTGATCGGTATACGTGTATCCAAGGAAGAAGAATACGAAGGTGTCGATATTTCGGAGTGTGGTATGGAAGCCTATCCAGAATTCACTAAAGGTCAGTAGACGCTTTAGTTGTCACAAAAAAGGGCGTATCTGATGATACGCCCTTTTTCTATGTAGCTACTTTCTCATAGCCAACTTATGCCCCTTTTTGGGGACACATATCTGCAATTCTGATACCAGCAACAGCTACAGGGTTCTTCATGGCATCACGACGGAAGGGCTCGCCTAGCTCTTGGTTGATGAGGATTTCGATAAGCGTTGTCTTACCGTTAGCCTGATCTTCCAAAGCCTTGCTTAGGGCCGCGCTTACTTCGTCCATAGTGCGAGCTTGAACGCCTTCTAGGCCACAAGCTTGGGCAATACCAGCGTAAGAAACATTTTCGTCAAGTTCAGTACCAACGAAGTTGTCTTCAAACCACAAGGTGGAGTTACGCTTCTCTGCGCCCCACTGGTAGTTACGCAATACGATTTGCGTAACAGCAGGCCATTCTTCACGGCCAATGGCCGTCAATTCAGTTACAGCTATACCGAAGGCACCGTCACCAGAGAAACCAACTACTGGGGTGTCTGGGCAACCGATTTTGGCACCAACAACAGCGGGTAGGCCGTAGCCACAAGGGCCAAACAGGCCTGGTGCTAGGTACTTACGACCTTGCTCGAAAGTTGGGTAGGCGTTACCGATGGCGCAGTTATTACCAATATCAGAAGAGATAATCGCTTCTTTAGGTAGTACGGCTTCGATTGCACGCCAAGCCATGCGTGGACTCAACCATTCTGGCTTATCAGCACGGGCACGTTCGTTCCAAGTGGTACCTGGATCGTCGTCTTCGTGGGTCATAGCAGCAAGTTCTTCTACCCAGTTTGCCTTAGTAGTGGCAATGTGTGCTTGACGTGCTGCACGACCTTCGTCACCAGCAGTAGCTGACAACTGAGCCATGATGCCGTTAGCAACCTTAGCTGCATCACCGATGATACCAACAGATACAGCCTTAGTTAGGCCAATACGCTCTGGCTTCAGGTCAACCTGGATGATCTTGGCATTCTTAGGCCAGTAATCAATGCCGTAACCTGGCAAGGTAGAGAATGGGTTCAAACGTGTACCCAATGCCAATACAACGTCAGCATCACGGATCAATTCCATGCCAGCCTTAGAACCGTTGTAGCCCAATGGGCCAGCAAATAGTGGATGAGAGCCTGGGAAAGCATCGTTGTGCTGATAACCACAGCAAACTGGTGCGTCTAGGCGCTCAGCTAAAGCCATGGAAGAAGCAATACCACCGGCAGACAATACAACGCCAGCACCGTTTAGGATAACTGGAGACTTGGCTTCAGAAAGCAACTGCGCCGCTGTGGCAACGGCTGCTTCACCACCGGAAGGTAGTTCGAAGTCAATCATAGTTGGTAGTTCAATATCAACGATCTGGGTGAACATGTCACGAGGTACGTTGATTTGCGCTGGCGCAGACGCACGGTGTGCGTTGGCAATAACACGGTCTAACACTTCAGCAATACGAGAAGGATCGCGAACTTCTTCTTGATAGCACACCATGTCTTGGAAAAGCGCCATCTGCTCAACTTCCTGGAAGCCGCCCTGACCGATCGTCTTGTTAGCAGCCTGAGGAGTAACCAACAACAATGGTGTATGGTTCCAGTAAGCTGTCTTAACAGCTGTTACGAAGTTAGTAATACCAGGACCGTTTTGAGCAATCATCATGCTCATCTTGCCAGTGGCACGAGTATAACCGTCAGCCATCATGCCGCCGGAACCTTCGTGAGCACAATCCCAGAAGTTAATACCAGCACGATCAAATAGATCGGAGATAGGCATCATAGCAGAACCGATAATACCGAACGCATGTTCGATACCGTGCATCTGCAACGTTTTTACAAAAGCTTCTTCAGTGGTCATTTTCATGTTTGGCACACCTAAATTAATTGTTAGTAATAGGATACACCTTGAGATTCAAGGCGGATTTATTCAAATCTTGGAGCTAGTCTATACAAAGGCTAAGAATAGCCATAGAGCCACATTTAAAGTTAAATTGGGCCAGCATGGGCCTTAGTAATGAAAAAAATGGCGCTGCTTGCAGCGCCTAAAAGTGGAAGTCAAACAGCACTTGCCCAGCACCTGCAACGGGTGTTGGCTCATCGCAATAAACCACCTCTTGAGTGGCTGTGTAAACTAAGGCTTTCATAAACCCCCTCTCCCGCACTTTATAAGGCCGTAAAACCGCCATCAACAGCAATCACTTGTCCGGTAATATAAGCAGATGCTTCACTAGCTAGAAATACACAAATGCCATCCAAATCAGCCAACTTGCCGTTACGGCCAATGGCAGTTTTTTGCGCCAACTGATGTGCTGTATCACCATCTTCAAATACGGGTTGGGTTAATTCCGTTGGAAAAAATCCTGGCGCGATAGCATTGCAATTCACCCCTTGAGCCGTCCAAGCTTGCGCCATGGCACGAGTTAACTGGCTTATAGCACCTTTAGAAGCACCGTAGGCAATACCATTAGCAAAGGCTCTGCTGGACTGCAAAGAAGCGACATTAATGATGCGCCCCCAGCCTCTTTTTTGCATACCAGGAACTAACAATTGTGCCAACATAAAGGGGGCTTTCACATTCAAGGTTTGGGTTATATCCCAGCTTTGGCTAGTCACATCTTCTGCCGCTTGGCGCAAATTCACACCTGCAGTGTTGCAAATAATATCCACCTGGCCATAACAGGTTTCGGCAAAATCAGCCACTAGTTGCCAACTGGACTGCTCATTTAAGTCAGCAACAAAAAATGTGGCTTCAATACCACTTTGTTGCAGTGATTCCACTAATGCTTGCAGTGCTTCCATACGCCTTGCTACTAACACAAGCCTAGCACCCGCAGCACCTAGAGCATGAGCTTGTTGAGCACCAATGCCCGATGAAGCGCCAGTAATTAGCGCTACCTTGCCCGCAAGGCTAAACATGGATTCTTGTAACATCTTAGGTGCGACCTAAATCAAACTGCTCGTTAGGGAAGTATTTATGCAAACGATCATCACCGGCACGAGCATGACCTTCCATACCTTCTAAACGTGAGATACGTGCCGCAGCCGCACCTACTTCTCGATTGGCTTCTTGAGTCATACGCTGAGTGGTCACGGTTTTAATAAACTTACCCACGGATAAACCGCCCGTATAACGCGCCGCACCTTTAGTCGGCAATATGTGGTTGGTGCCAGAGCACTTATCTCCATATGTTACCGTCGTTTCTTCGCCAACAAACAAAGACCCATAGTTAGTCAGGTTCTCTACCCACCAATCTAGATCTTCACAATGGATTTCTAAATGCTCGGCGGCGTATTCATCGCTCACTTGCACCGCTTCTTCACGGGTGTCACAGACAACCACCTCAGCATAATCTGCCCAAGCAGAATGTGCTGCCGAACGTGATGGTTCAGGCATATCTTCAATAAGACCTGGTACTAATTCAATGGCTTTACGTGCTACCTCTGCATCCAGACTGATCAACCACATGGGGGAATCTGGACCATGTTCGCCTTGACCAACTAAGTCACCAGCAACGATACGCGGATCGGCACTTGAGTCTGCAATTACTGCAATTTCCGTAGGCCCGGCAAACATATCGATACCCACACGTCCGTATAACATACGCTTTGCTTCGGCCACAAAGAGATTGCCAGGGCCAGCAAGAATGTCGGCTTTTTTTCCGGTAAACAAACCAAATGCCATGGCAGCAATGGCCTGCACACCACCTAAGGCTAAAATTGTATCGGCGCCACTATAGTCCGCCGTGTACAAGATCGCATCATTCACCCCAGCACCAGGCTTAGGCGGTGAGCAAGCAATAACGTGATTAACACCGGCGGCTTTCGCCGTAGCCACAGACATAATGGCCGAGGCAACATGAGAATAACGACCACCAGGCACATAACAACCTGCAGTTTGCATAGCAATTTGGCGCTGGCCAGCCCACAAACCAGGTGACAACTCCACTTCAAAATCAATTAACGCATTACGCTGGTGCTGGGCAAATTTACTCACTCGCTCGTGGGCAAAGCGAATATCGTCTTTTACTCGTTGCGTTAAGCGTGTACTTGCCGCCTCAATTTCGTCACGCGTCACCACAATGTTACCGGTAAACTGATCTAACTGCTGGGCATATTCTGCACAACGTTGTTCACCACCTTGTTCAATGTTTGCCAACATCTCCGATACAATCGAGCGTGTGTTGTCTTCGCCTGTGGCAGGCGATTTGTCTGCACGCTTCATATAAGTAATAGTCATTGCCTTGCACCTGTTGTCTTAATAGCTAAACGCGCATTTTTGTATGCGCTTACATTTTTAATACTAAAACAATAATTCAACATACACAAGACAGTTTTAAAAAAATGTATGCGCATACAATATTATTTTGTTACAATCAGCATCAAGCTATAGAACAAACATAAACAACCGTATTAATAGCCAAACCGACCAAACTCTTTGTATCGTTATTATATGACTAAAGCAGCAACTCAAAGTGACGTAGCCAAGGCGGCACAAGTATCTACGGCAACTGTATCCCGTGTACTTAACCAACCTGACAGCGTAAAACCTGCGGTTCGCAAACGCGTACAACAAGTAATGAGTGAGCTAAACTATGTTGCCGACGCCGCTGCGAGAGCCTTAGCTAGCAAGCGTTCTGGCACCATAGGTGCGGTCATTCCAACCTTGTCCAACGCTATATTCGCAGATGGCATTGAGGCCTTTGAAAGTACCTTAAATGATGCCAACCTGAGCCTGATGCTAACGACCTTTGGTTATGATCCGCAACAAGAGTTGGCGCAAGTGCGCAGTCTTATTGAACGCGGCGTCGATGCCATTTTACTAGTCGGCCTGAAACACGACCCACTGGTTTACCAGCTGCTTGCCCAGCGCGATATACCCTTTGTAGAAACCTGGGCTTATCGTGATGATCCTAACTATCCGTGCGTTGGTTTTGACAACGCTAAAACGGCCTTGCAAGCACCGCAATACCTGTTAAACCTTGGCCACCGAGAATTCGCCGTCATTAGCGGTATCGCCAAAGACAATGATCGCGTACAAGATCGACTAGCCAGTATGCACCAGTTATTTGCCGAGCATGAAATACATCTAGATAGCTCACGCATAAAAGAGTGCCCTTTTGATATCCAAGCTGGCCGCCAAGCGTGTCGCCAATTGATGTCTCAAACAACGCCACCCACAGCCATTATTTGCACCAACGACGTATTGGCTATTGGTGCTCTATTAGAGTGCCAATCTTCAGGCATTTCCGTACCTAGACAGATATCGATTACTGGCTTTGATGATTTACCATTGAGTGCCAACCTCACCCCTAGCTTAACGACTATGCACATACCTTTTAAAAGCATGGGTGAACAAGCGGCCCAGTTCCTTATTCAACAACTCGCCGGCAATACCCCTACCCGCAACACTGAAGTAGAAGTAAGCCTAGTGGTACGTGACTCCACTGCCGCTCCGTGTCAGCAAGTCATTAATTAACTGCCGCTCATTAGGTATTTTGATTGTTTATAGCCGTGTTTGGGTTTAGGCTTGCGCTTTTACACCATGAAATAACCAAGCTACATGAACGGACTTTCTGATAATTTAAAGGGCATTCTATTAATGACCCTATCCATGGCAGCCTTCACCTTAGCCGATGCCAACCTCAAGCTAGCATCAGAAACCGTCTCTACTGGCCAAATTACCTTGGCATTGGGCATTGGGGGCACCAGCTTATTTTGGTTTATGCTAGCGCGCAAAGGCGAACCCCTATTTAGCCCTATATTCTTCGAGCAAGCCGTTATGCTGCGCACGGCTGGTGAGATAGTGGCAACTATATTTATTGTCTTGTCCCTTACTTACTCTTCCTTTACCGGGGTCACGGCCATTATCCAAACTTTACCCATTGTGCTGACGCTAATTTCATTCTTATTTTTGGGAGAAAGAGTTGGTGTACATCGTTTAACGGCAGTGGTACTTGGTTTTATTGGTATGTTGATTATCGTACGGCCCGGTGCTGATGGCTTTGATGCCTACTCATTACTTGCCGTGCTGGCCGTACTGGGTATGTCTATGCGTGATATTGGCTCGCGCTTGTCCGCTAGCCACCATTCGTCTGTACGCCTAGCCATTTTTGGCACCATGGGGCAGATAGTAGCTGGCATTGGTTTTATGTTATTCGAACCCACACCTAGCTGGCCTTCACTCGCAGCATGGGGCTACTTATTTGGCCTAATTGCCTTTGCTAGTTTTGCCATAGTGATCATCACCATGGCCATGCGTGTCGGCGAGCTATCAGCCGTTAGCCCTTTTCGTTACACACGTTTACTATTTGGCATAACTGCTGGAGTGGTTATTTTCGGTGATACGTTAGATGTTTATATGATTACTGGTTGTGCAATTATTCTATGTGCTGGCCTATATATCTGGCAGCGCGAACGCCAACTCAAATCTAAGCACTGATAGTTAAGCGATTACACAAACAATAGACCAAAAAAAACCGTCCAAGGAGACGGTTTTTTATCTTAATGGCTAAACCAGATTAACGATAAGTCACTTCTACTTCATCTTCATGACGCTTAGGCCTTGCAATACCGCCGATCATATCCGCCAAAGTCACCATTCCAATAGCCGCACCATCACGCATTATTGTAGCATCGGTAACGCCAGCTTCAGACATAATTGGTAGCGCTTCTTCAAGAATCAAATGATAATCAAACTGTAGATCACTCTCTGCTGAACCATCTTCCATAACCGAAGACACATCCAATACACGGGCACGGTTAATGTCTTTGATAAAGTCACGCACATAATCATCGGCTGGATCCAGCACGATTTCTTGTGGTGAACCTTGCTGGATAACCGCACCATCACGCAAGATAACAATATTGTCACCAATACGTAGCGCTTCATCCAAATCATGGGTGATAAAGATAATAGTCTTGTGCAATTCTTCTTGCAGATCCAAAAGGATGTCCTGCATGTCATTACGAATCAATGGGTCCAAAGCCGAGAAGGCCTCATCCATCAACAAGATTTCGGCATCGGTTGCCAAAGCACGAGCCAGGCCAACACGCTGCTGCATACCACCAGACAATTGCGCCGGATAGTTAGCTTCAAAACCCGTCAAACCCACACGGTCAATCCACTTTTGCGCACGTTCGCGCTGCTCAGCAACAGGCACCTTTTTGATCTTCAAACCGTAGCAAACATTGTCCATCACCGTACGGTGGGGCAACAAAGCAAATTTTTGGAATACCATGGACATCTTATTGCGACGAAATTCACGCAATTGCTCGTCAGACATAGCTAGTACGTCTTCACCATCAACCAAAACTTGACCAGAAGTTGGCTCAATCAAACGGTTCAAGTGACGAATCAAGGTTGATTTGCCAGAACCAGACAATCCCATGATTACCTGAATCTTGCGCGCAGGGATGTCAATGTTGACATTAGACAAGCCCAAAACATGCTTATGCTTACTTAACAATTCAGCCTTACTGGAGCCGTTTTCAACGTGTTGCACCATGGCCTGACCGTTGTTACCAAATATCTTGTACAGGTTTTTAATGGAAACCTTAATATTAGACACCATGGCCTCCTTGACGGTGCTTTTGCAACCGCTTGCCGTATTCTTGAGAAACACGGTCGAAAATTATCGCTAGGGCAACAATGGCCAAACCATTCATCAAACCCAATGCCAAGTACTGGTTGGAGATCGCTCGCAATACGGGCACACCCAAACCTTTCACACCGATCATAGAAGCAATAACAACCATAGCCAAAGCCATCATAATCGTTTGGTTAACACCGGCAAAAATGTTTGGCAAAGCCAATGGAATTTGCACATCCCACAGCTTCTGACGTGGGCTAGAGCCAAAGGCGTCAGCCGCTTCTAACACTTCTTTGTCTACCAAACGAATACCTAGGTTAGTCAAGCGTACGATAGGCGGCAAGGCATAGATACATACCGCCAATAGGCCTGGTACCTTACCAATACCCAAGAGCATAATAATGGGTATTAGGTATACAAAACTTGGAATAGTCTGCATGACGTCCAATATAGGGGTAATTAATGACTGTAATCGGTCCGAGCGAGACATTAAGATACCCAAAGGGATACCCAAACCAATACAAACCATAGTGGCAACGGAAATAATGGCAACGGTTGCCATGGTATCTTCCCACATACCAAAGTAACCAATTACCAAAAAGGCAATGACAGTACCGCCCACAACCCATAGGCTGCGCGCACCCAACCAAGCTAGAGCACCAAAAATAATAATCATGATAGGCCAAGGCGTGGCTAACATAAGCCGCTCCAACCAAACCATAAAGAACATTAGTGGTTCAAAAAAAGCTTCAATGCCATCACCGTTGGCACGTGAAAATTCACGAAATGAAAAATCGATGGCCTTCTTTAATTCACGGAGGTCTGTACGACCCATTTCCGGGAATTCATAAAGAAATTCCATAGGCACTCCTATGCATGTCCTAAAAAACTAAACTTCAAGCCAGGAGGTTCAAGTAACTCCACAACAAGGGGAGCTCGTGACCGTCAAACTTTTGAGAGGATAAATATTAAAAGACCCACCTGGGTGGGCCTTTTGTTTTAACGAAGCTGATTAATTACAAAGCTTTTTTGATCTTAGCAGCAGCATCAGCGCTTACCCACTCAGACCATACAGCTTCATGCTGGGCAAGGAATTCCCAAGCTGCATCTTCGCCACTAGCTTGGTTGTCTGCCATATATACCAACATGCCATTCATCACTACACCAGGGAACACGCGAGCACTCAAGTAGTTAGAGGCGTCACCAGCATTAGCGGCAAATTCAGCAGTCACAACGGTATTAACAACTGATTGAGTCCAAGAAGATGGTTGAGGGTTTTCACACTCTTGCTCTGGCAAAGAAATACAGTTGTTCCAGTTATCACTACCACCCCAAGCGACACCCCAGTCCAACAAGGATAGGTTGTACTTACCCACTAGAGCAGTTGGAGACCAGTAGTAACCGAACCAGTTCTCGCCACGTTCAACAGCCTTAGCAACAGAACCGTCAAGACCTGCAGCAGAACCTGGATCAACTAGCAACCAACCTTTGGCTTCCATGTCGAAAGCACGGAAAAGGTTGGCATTAGATAGCTGACAACCCCAACCAGCTGGGCAACCATAAAACGCACCCTTAGAAGCATCTTCTGGATGTGGGAATAGTTCTGGGTGATCCAGAATATCCATAGCCGTCTTAATACTTGGGTTGTTCGTAAGAACGTAATCAGGTACAAACCAACCTTCACCTAGGTCAGTAATAGGACCCGCATTAACAGAGGTCAAACGACCTTCAGCAACCGCCTCCGCCAATGGGTTAGCAACGGCGTTAGTCCATAGTTCACCAGCGACATCTGGCTGGCCTTTTTCGTTCATGGAGGCGAAGGTCGTCATAGTGGCACCTGGTACCAACTCAACGTTACAGCTGTAACCTTCTTCCAAAATAATCTTATCAACGTTAGCCATTAACTCAGCGGAAGCCCAGTTCATTTCGGCCATCACGATATCACCACAAGCCGCAACGGCGCCTTGAGATAGGGCTAGAGCACCTGCAACTGCAACACCCTTCATATAATTGTTCATACAATCTCCTAGTTATTGTTTTTTAAAACCCAAATCATTATCGATTTGGAATGTGACACGATCCTTCCTAACGACAAGCACTAATATACCTAATCTAATCAAATATATAAATAAAATCATGAGCCATCATAACAAATTCTTACGCATTCCACGTTTAAGTGTTATAAAGAATCTCACAATTAGCTATAAAAACATTTCCCAAATACGACACTAGAAATATGTACATTCGACATTTATATGCCAACAATTGTGTTTTTTGAGTTAAGCTTGCCTCAATATTTGGGCTGCCGCGAAGGCTGATTTGACTAGATAGTAAGTAAACTAACAAAGGGAGAACCCCCACCATGAGCAACCAAGAATATCGCCCCGAGGATCAAGAAGCCTTTATGAAATGCTTATATTGGTGGGGTGTACCTACGCTATTTCGTTGCCTTCACGATCCGGACCCAGACAACTGCGATATAGCCTTAGTTGGAGTGCCACACAGCTCTGGCAATGGCACCACAGAACGCGATCAACACCTTGCACCACGCTCCTTACGCGATGTATCGGCCAACTTTCGTCGGGCTCACGGGCCATTTCAGCTAGTGCCTTGGGACAAGTGTCGCATCAATGACCTTGGTGATGTGCCCTTAACCCACGCCCTGGTTAATGATATTTGTGTGCAGCACATTCAAGCCTACTACGAACGCCTGGATAAGCGTGGTGTTCGTCCTGTTTCCATTGGTGGAGACCATTCTATTACTGGGCCTATTATCAAGGCTATCGGTGGCGCAGGCACCAATCTCAGTAATGGCGAAAAAATTGCCATGGTACACTTTGATGCTCACACAGATACCATGGACCACCTACCTCACTGGTTGGGTGCCGAACGCTCAGCTGCCCACTGGGGAGCCTATGTCGCTGCCGAAGGCCATGTAGACCCACATAAGAGTACGCAAATTGGTATTCGCGGTCATACTCGTACTTTGGACTGGAAACGCACCAGCGACGACTTGGGTTATCGTATGGTGGATATGGACGACTATCGCGCTCTTGGCGCCCAACAAGTCATCAACCTAGTAAGAGAAAGAGTAAGAGATGCCCCTGTATACATCACCTTTGACCTAGATTGCTTAGACCCAACTGTAGCACCCGCAGTTGCCAACTTAGAGCCAGGCTGCAATGGCTTTACCATGGACCAGGCTGTAGAACTGCTGCGCGGACTAAGGGGTTTGAATATCATTGGTGCCGACGTGGTCTGCCTGATTCCCAGCAAGGACAACCCTAACAAGATCACTTCGCTTTCTGCCGCTGCCATCATGTTTGAGCAAATCAGCTTAATCGCTGACTGCATGTAATCGCTCCCCTATCAGGCCCCTTTAGAGAACTTGACAGGATTAAATCTAATGATTAACAATGTTAATCATTAGCATCGATAATTGAATGACAAAACAGGCCCTATGTCTTATAACTTACACCACCGCCTAGGTTACAAGCTGACCTTGGCAGCCCAAGTTAACAACCAAATACTGGTCAACCTACTCAGTGAGTTGCACCTGACACGCCAAACCTGGTGCATTTTGATTGCTGTTGGCGAACAAAATATTCATCAGCCATCAGCAATTGCCGACTATATAGGCATTCAACGGGCTGCCGTATCACGTACGCTTAAGGACATGCACAACAAGCAGTTGGTAGAGCGAATAAACGACCCAAATAACGCCAAACTTACTCTCGTACACCTCACCTCCAAAGGCCAAGTCTTATTGTCCCGATCTCTACCCATGACTGAACAATCCACCGCACGTATTGATGACAAGCTCAGCCTTAGTGAACGTCTAGAACTAGACCGTTTGCTAAGCAAGTTTCTGTCAGGGCCTATGGACGCTCCTGCTCGTATATAACCCCTCTTTGCTAGAGATAGATTATGAACAAGCTATTTTCCTACCAAGACCGCCCCTTGCACATGGGCCCTTATGCCCTAGAAAAACTAGCAACCACTAGCCAAGTACCTGACTATAGTC
>Ga0066862_10000804_pt1 | contig 12726 bp, 9 predicted proteins | sample ETN02SmetaG_FD_66431 | JGI IMG/M metagenome (GOLD analysis project Ga0066862, IMG submission 66431) | Marine microbial and viral communities from oxygen minimum zone, Eastern Pacific Ocean - ETNP2014F10-02SV255 | ecosystem: Environmental > Aquatic > Marine > Oceanic ... | reverse complement strand
CAGATATTACCAGAACGTGGCCAGTAAACGGCGTATTCACTGATGCACAACGGGAGATATACGAACTTGTGCTTGCTGCTGAAAAAGCAGCAATTGCTGCGTGCCAAGTAGGGGCTCCGTGGCGTTCTTTTCATGAGGCATCATCAAGAGTTCTAGCTCAAGGACTAATTGATTTAGGAATCCTTGATTGTTCAATTGATGAGGCATTAGGAGATGATTTGAATGGACCGTATCGTAATTATTTCATGCATGGTACTGGACATCTTCTAGGATTGGACGTACACGATGTCGGTGGGGGTAGGCAGGGAGATGATCAACCTGGTCCAGTATTTACTCCCGGTATGGTCATTACAGTTGAGCCAGGATTGTATTTTGCCAGTTGGCGTACAGATGTAAAAATCCCAGAAAGATATTCTGGAATTGGGGTTAGAATTGAAGATAACATTTTGATTACAGATAGTGGACCAGTTGTATTGACTGAATCATGCCCCAAGGAAATTAAAGAAATTGAATCATTAATCGGTACTGGTGAATAATTTGGTATCATGGAACGAAATATTAGATTCTGTAATAATTGACGGATTACATCGTGAAATTTCTGTTGATGAATGTCTTGAATTGTACATCAATGCGCCTCAACCAGCGTTATCTAAGGTTGCACGAATGGTAAGACAAATACATAATCCTGGAAATCATGTCACTTATTTGGTTGATCGTAATGTAAATTATACAAATATCTGTACCATAAATTGCCAATTCTGTTCTTTTTACCGTCCACCAGGGCATAAAGAAACATACACTCAAACAAACGAGCAAATTTCCGCACGTATTAGAGAACTTGAGGACATAGGGGGCTCTCGTGTACTTATGCAAGGAGGGGTAAATCCTGAACTACCTATGACGTATTATACCGAATTAATTTCTTATCTTAAGAGTCATCATCCTACTATCGACTTGGATTGTTTTAGTCCAATCGAGATCGAAGGAATTGCAGACGTAACTGGTATGGATACTAGAAACGTACTACTTGAATTGAAGAATGCAGGATTACATGGATTGCCTGGTGGGGGAGCAGAGATGCTTGTTGATGAGGTTAGATTGAATATCTCACCTAAGAAGGGTAGTGCAGAAAACTGGTTACGAGTAATGGGTGAAGCACAAGATATTGGATTGACTACATCTGCAACGAATGTGTTTGGATTTGGTGAAGAACCAATCCATAGAATAGAACACATGGAACGAATTCGTGAGTTACAATCATCATCAATGATTAGAAATGGAATAGGATTTACATCATTTATTTCATGGCCGGTGCAATTAGAAAACAATTCGTTTGGTAGGAAAAACAAGGGTTCTAATCGTATTGAATTAGGTGCGGGTCCTGTTGAATATCTACGACAATTATCAATTTCAAGAATTTTCTTGAATAATATTCCACATATTCAGGCCTCATGGCCTACAATGGGACTTGATGTTGCACAGATTGCGATTGAATCAGGAGCTGATGATATAGGATCTACAATGATGGAAGAAAATGTTGTTAGTGCCTCAGGAACCACCAAAGTGCTTGCAAGCGAATTAGAATTGCAACGTGCAATAATACGTGGAGGCTATAATCCAATTAAGAGGGATAGTGATTACAATCTACTTAGTACAACGATTTCAGAGTTTGAACCGATGCCTACACCCGTTCCAACTACGCTCTAAGATCAGCATTATTCCTCATCACTGGATTTGCAGTAATCATTCCTCCATTATCTATTGGTGAATCGACCATGTTGAAGACTCCAGAATTTTGGTCTGTGGTGTTGTGCTCATAGACAATCCATACTCTTCCAACAATGTATGGATTCGTCGATGTCTCTTGGTATTGGGCGCCATCAAAGAGCCCCTGATAGAGAAGTTGGTTCGTACCAGCTGGATTTATCCAATCTGTGATGTCATAGGTCCACAATTTTACATCTTGTCCTGCACACCATCCAGCACGTCCATAAGGCCAACTTCCTAATTGGTTTGCAACAGTTCCCTCACCAGTGGTTTTCCTACATCCTTCATTGTCTGAATTTACAGTGGAATTACCAGCCATAGGGTGATCTTCTGTTATATCATATCCATTCATTGAATATCGGTGTTCATGATTACAGAATTCTGCACAATTGTTGGGGTCATTCCCAAAACCATGACCTGTAATTGCCGCAACTATACTTACAGAATGCCATGAATTACTGTCTACATCATGACGTCTGTCGAATGTTGATTCGTTGTTGTAGTTTGAATTGAATTTGTCTGAATTTATATTGAATGCTAACTCGCCTCTGACTGGGCGTGAATCATCATCATCCCATGAGGAGAACATTAGAGTAATTACAAGATTGCCTCCTTCTGCCCCTGAATACTTGAATCGACGATCTCCACCTTCAAGGAACATGAATAGGAATGGTGAGATATCAGTTGTCCACTGACCTTCACGCCCATATGTTGTGATGTATCTTACTACTTCGGTCCCACAGCTGTTTGAGGTTGTGTTGTCGCATAGACTGAATCTCTGAAGACGGTCCCATTCGTGACACCCACTATGACGATCAGCAACACCATCTCCATCGTCGTCAATACCATAGCGATCGCGACGATCAGTACAACGATGTTCGTGATGCACTTCCAGAGTGTCGAAACGTTCCATCGTGATAGCCTCGGGTAATGTGCCATTCATGTATGAATGATATCCTCCAGTGGCCGAATAGTCCCAACCTCCTCGATGTCGTTCCCCAGTCCATACATCTACTGTGGTAATACCTGGATCCTGTGGTCGAAGTTCTGTTGAGAATTCAGAGTTCCACATCTGCGGTTCATTGGCGATGTAGTGAAGTCGATAGCAACAGGAGTTTCCTTGACTCCAATCAAGTAAATTTCCTATCTGTCTCCATCGTTGGAACCGATCAATACCGTAGTAGAAACTACTCCATTCATTGATTATATCTCCCAAACTACCACTAGACGTAGAAGCTCTTTGGTCCATGTACATTATTCTGCCATTCCATGAATCTCTAATCGATTGTTCTTGGCTTGATAGCCAGTTTTGCACTCTATTTTGCATTGAACTAATATCGTTAGCATAATCACTATCGAACGAACCAAATGTAATGATTACATTATCAGGAGAGTTACTCAACAATTGTCCTACATCTTGATTCCAAAGGCTAGACATATACGAACTAGATTTGTAATTGAATATGAATAGGTGAGTGTTTGTCCCTGTCCAGGATGATTGAAGACTGTACGAACCTGTGGTTGTTGAAAATGTGAAGTCTCCAACACTACCGAAGGCATTGGCTTGATATGGCCCTGTATTCCAAGCAACATCATTTTGAATTATTGCGCAACCATTTGAATCAATTGTCCATCTAATTGGACTATCGGGGCAGGCATCTACATTCGAATATACTCCATCAGAATCTATGTCTGCACATCCGTCATTGTTAACCTGAGAAATGTGTTCAATTGGAGTATCCCTGCATACATCATGAGAATCAACAATACCATCTCCATCTGAGTCTCTCTGATCATCGTCACATCCGTTTAGATCAACTGTATGTGAACCAAGAATGGTATATTCACATTGATCAATCACATCTGGAATTGTATCACTATCATCATCAGTGTCTTCATCAATGTCTCTGCATCCATCAGAATCATAGTCGGTGTAATTGGTTGGTATCCACGCAATAATTCCCTTACTGCAATAATCTACTGAATCATTGTATCCATCATTATCATCATCATCATCTTCAGTATAATCGTTGCATCCATCAGAATCGTGATCTGTGATTCCAGTTGATGTAAATGAATGAGATAAACACAGATCATCAACGTCCAGTACATTGTCGTCATCGTCGTCAACATCCTCAGTTTCATCTTTGCAACCATCATGGTCAAAATCTAATGAACTGTTAGATGAATCCCATCCTACATCTCCTCTGATGCATCTGTCATTTGCATCAATTGTTCCATCATTGTCATCATCATCATCAGTAGTATAGTCATAACAACCGTCAGAATCATGATCTGTAGTTGCTGAGCTTGTATATCCAGATGTACTGTCGCACTGATCATCAATATCCAATATACCATCACCATCACTATCTGCTAATGCAGGATCATTAACGAATACAGGTATTGCCTTTAATGCAGTTTGATTACGTCCACAATCGACAATAATATTTACATCATTAGATAATTCAAAAAACATCGTTCCTGAGTATAATATTGAATTATCCCCTTGTTCAATTATGGTAAATGTGTTTGAATCATAAATTGTTTGATTTATGATAAAATCAATTTCACAGATTTGAATATCTGGATGAATTACTTGAATAGAAAATTCTGGACTAATTCCTGGATTATCTAATTGTAGATAGTATGGTGATATTACCTCTGGTATTACTAATGCTGGCAAACTTGTTGTAAATGACCAGTATGCTGATTTTATATTTTCACCCTCACCAACATTTACTGCAATAGTATGTTCACCTTCTGATGATTTACCAATTAATGCCGAACTAGGTAAATCACCTGATGATTCACCATTTGATACTTCAATATCATCAAGTAATACAGAATATTCATGAGAACCCCCCTTGGGTGAATACCACTGTATAGTCACAGTTATTTCATCATCAACTGTTGGGTTTGTAGGTGAAATTGTAACTACTGGGATAGGAGGTACTGGAGGTAATTCGGTATCAGTAATTGTATCCGAGTCATTTCCATCTGAATATCCAATGCACCCAGGTAAAATGAATATCGAAACGAGAATGACTGCTACCAATCTTCTGTTCATGCACTGCCATATTGCAGGTGATGAATGAACATGTCTATTGAAAATTAGTTGCCCATTAGCATAGCCCAAGCGGCCTTTAGAGACATCTTACGGAATTCAGGCACATCCTTGAGTAATTTCATTCCCAATGGTACAGGCTTTTCAATATCTCCTAATTCATTTATCATTTCAATAACCTCAGGTCGAGCAAAAACAGAAAATATTTCATTTAATTCATTATCATCAACCTCAGTCAGGAATAAATCACGTAATTGTCGTGCTCTTCGATGATTTTTACGAATACTATCGATTTTTTTTGATACCTTGATTAGATTATTTTCAGATAGATCATTGTTTCTGATACATTTCAATAAATCAGGTAGCATCAAATCGACCTGTTCAAAGCCAGGTCCAATTCCACCTCCTGTTGTGGGCTTACATATTGCTGCAGCATCTCCAAACAGTAGAATTCGTTCCCTTGAAATTTTCTTCAAAACACCTGCAGGTACTGGACCACAATATCTAGCAATTTCAGTAATATCATTGAATCTAAATGAAAATCTAGAATGATTGATGAGATGGTCATACAACATTTCACATGAACGTTCATCGACATCATTTGTTCTAACCCATACACCAATTCTATGCGTATCACCATTGGGTATGACCCATGAAAAAAGCCCAGGCGCAACATCATGTCCAGTGTACATGTCAAGAATACCCGGCAATCCAGGATAACCTACTACTTCTGCTTGAAATCCAATCATTGTTTCAGGAGGTCTTCCTAATTTCGCGTGCCGCCTTACCCATGAATGTGCGCCATCAGCTCCACAGAGCAATTTTGCCTGAACATCAATGATCTCTCCATCTCTCTGGACTGTACACAAAATATGATTATCTTTAACCTCCGCATTGAGTATTGTTGAATTTAACCACAATTCAGTTCCTGCATCTATACCTTGACGCACTACTGCTTCATCGAATCGTTTTCTACACACTACATGTTCTCGAATTATACTGGGATCACCAATCTGTATGTTTGTTCCATCTGGCGAATGCATTCTTGCCCCCCATACATCTGTTAGTGTTGTATCGTGCAAGTTCACCTTATCCATTGCAGATGGAGTTACTAATCCAGCGCATTGAAATGGTCGACCAATCTCTAAATGTTCTTCGATTTGCAATACAGATATTGATTGCGATGATAATTCACGACAGAGATATCCTCCTACTGGCCCAGCACCAATAACAAGTACGTCTACAATAATTGTATCACCTACGTCTTCTACCTCTGCCCTTTATTCCTAACTTATCCTGTAGAGTTTGTATTGCATCACTTGCTTGTGAAGCAGTCATTTCATCAACAGATTTGACATTGTAATCCTGGCAAAATAACGATTCCTCAATTTCAGCCTTTTTTATCAGATCCTTCGTATATTTAATTTGACGATCAGATGGTGGTTTAGGAACTTGGCCTTGTATTTCAAGAAGTTTTCCAATTAGAGTTGATGCAGTACCATTTCTACCACCTGTTAATTCATCCATTGTTTTAACGGAAATTGTCGTAAGTACATCATCGATTGATATACCAGACTCCTCAACTAATTTATTGATTAATTTCAATTGTTTTTCTGACGGTCCACCTACAATGTTTTGAGATTTCAATTGATCAATAATTTCCTTACATCTGTCTCCGGAAATTTCTGATGGTTCATTTCCATCCAAAATTATTGACCTTTCATCATCAGAAATTGCATTCAATAATGTGTTCATATAATCCAGTTGCTTTACAGTCGGTTTCTGTGAACGAATATTTAGTGCATTTGTGTGAGCAGCAGAAAATTCATCAACGAAATTTGACCATACTACAGGTGCATCCCCGCTCCCATGCTCAATTGAATCTAAGCTACTTTCCATTGTCGCTGTAAAAATTGATTCAAATACACCTCTCTGAACATTGTCGTTTCCATACATTGGGGCAACTTCTTCCCATAGAAGTCGCCCTTCAGGTGTTGGAATCAGAGCCTTCGATTCTTCAATAATGTATTTTCTATCAATTAATTTCTCAACAGTAGTCGCATATGTAGATGGTCTTCCAATACCGTCGTTTTCCATCTTCTCGACGAGTGTATGTTGACGATATCTTGATGGCGGTTTAGTTTGGTCTTCAATGAGTCGCCAACCACCATTTTCTTCATCTGCAACATTTAGTGTACTGTCTACATTGAGTGGTGGATTCGGTCCAATTAGACGCGGTTCTGCTCTAAGGTCTCCATATGCTGCCTCCCATCCAGCATGTACTCTCCATGATACAGACCCAGTAAGTGGACAATCTAATCCATCAACTGATGCACGTAAACTGAGATTTTCGTATTCAGAATTGCACATTTGACTTGCAGCAAATCGCGCCCAAATTAATCGATATAGTGTTAATTGAGGGGCATCCAAACCATCAGGAACCATATTGCTTGGATCTGTTGGACGTATTGCCTCGTGTGCATCCTGCACGTTTTTTGTATCGGTTGCATCCTTTCCGAGTATCCCGGGGGAATCACGAAGGTGGTCAGAACCCCACGTATTTGTTATCAAATCCCTAATATTTTCTCTTGCATCAGGATTAGTCCGAGTAGAATCAGTTCGTATATACGTAATATGGCCGCCTTGATATAAATCGTTAGCAACAGACATTATTCTCCTGCTACCCCATCCTATTTTTGGATGCGAACCAGCAGTACGAAGTAGACTAGGAGTGGAAAATGGTGGTTTCGGTTTATTCGATCGTGTTCCTGATTTTACTTGAGTTAATGTGAGTGTTTTAGATGATTTAATTGATGATACTGCAAGATTAGCAAGATTTTCATCATTTGTCCTATCTGGATGGTGTTTAGGTGGTTGATAATCGTGATCGAACCATGCATCAGTGTCATCTTTCTCATGAAATCTGACCTTAAACGTGATATCTCCAGCAATTGATGTAACAGCATAGAAGGGCTGGGGAACAAATGCATCACGTTCTGCCTCTCGTTCAACAATAAAACCAAGCGTGGGTGTTTGTACGCGCCCCATAGATCGTAATCTCCATGAACGGCAGAATTTTGAAGCTCTAAATCCGACCAATCTATCCATGAAACGGCGAACTTTAGCTGCATCAACAAGATCCATATCGATATCTCTTGGAGATTCAATTGCACTAATTACTGCCTTCTTTGTTATCTCGTTGAACGTGATTCGAACTGAATTATATCCTTCAAATATATGCTTTAATCTCCATGCAATGAATTCGCCTTCACGATCTGGGTCTGTGGCAATATATACAGTCTCAACGTCATGTTTTTTTGCTTTTGCAAGTAACGATTTAACAGTTTTTTCAGCATTTGCCCCGGTCCAATCCCATGGTGGCTCAGGCAACATGCCTGGCTTAGCCGTCCAAATGTGTTTGTTTGCCTCTTTCTTATTCTTTGATCCCTTACTGGGTAAATCCTGAACATGCCCTTTACAGGTATCTACGATGTATCCCTTTCCTAAAATTTGCTTAATCTTCTTGCCCTTGGCACCAGATTCAACAATTACCATGTCCGTCATTGTGCCACCAATTATTAACGCGGCATCGACATATGATAAAGGTGAGTGGGATTGCGCATCAAAGATTTTGATTGGAGATTCGAGTACGACTTGCCAACTCGTCCCACGGTTCAGTTGCATCAGAACCCCCACATCCTAAACATCCTGGATATCCTGCAGCGATTAAATCAAATGCTATAGATTCAGCAATATTCCAATGATCATTTATGTCCATTGATGGGATATATACTGCATCATACCCATTAGGTGGATTCCCTCCAATTTGACCAATTAATTGATTATTTGAGTATAATAATATTACATCTAATGTGTGATTATCTACCATAATTGTACTATATTGGCTAGGAACTTTATCATTGAATAGATGATGAAGTTCCAGTATCCGTTCTGAAATCATTTCAGGTGAAATCGTATTAATTGTTGATGTTCGAAGAAATCTACGTGCCCATTCCCGCAGGGCTAACTCGACCTCGCTGAACCCGTCCATGTGGGTGCGATGTATAGTAACGCTTGAAGGATGTCGCCATTCAGACTGTAATTGATGGGCGCATTATGGCGAATATTGGCACCCCCAATAATGACCATAATACCATTCAGTTCAGAGACATTGCATACTATAGCCATGGTGAAATTACGAAATAGATGCAATTATGTTCCAGGATATAGAAGATTACTAAAAATGATGTATAAATCAAATCGAAACCCCAATACCGTATTTGGTATTGATTTTGAAAACCCTGTTGGATTAGCAGCTGGAATGGACAAGAAAGGAGAGAATATTCCTAATTGGGAATGTTTAGGATTTGGATGGATTGAAATTGGTGGTATAACATTTCACCAACAAGATGGTAATCCCAAACCACGAATGTTTCGTAGTAACAAACATCGAGCACTAATCAATCGGATGGGATTCAATAATTTGGGATCAGAAGAAATGAGATTAAAATTGAAGAATTTACGTGATAAAAATAGGTGGGCAAATGTGCCTGTAGCAATTAATTTGGGTAAAAGCAAAATTACTCCCAATGATGAGGCAGAAATCGATTATGTTGGTACAATAGAACGATTGTGGGAATATGCTGATTTTTTTGTTGTTAATGTGTCTAGTCCGAATACTCCGAATTTACGTGATTTACAATCTGGAAATCAATTAGAACGCATATTGGTAGCATGCAATGAAGCTAATTCAAAGCAATCTCAAACTCATGGAAAACCACTCAAACCAATATTGGTAAAAATTTCACCAGATCTTAGTGATGATCAAATTGGCATTGTTGCTGATACAGCATTGATGAATCAATGCGGAGGAATCATTGCTACAAATACAACAACTGATAGGCCATCAATTGGTAAAGTAATGAATCAAGAAGGAGGATTATCAGGTAAGCCTCTTAGAAAAAGATCAACAGATGTAATTCATCGATTGTATTCGCATACTGGTGGAAAAATTCCAATTATTGGTGTTGGAGGTATTTTTGATGCAGAATCTGCATGGGAAAAAATTGCTGCAGGTGCATCATTGCTTCAATTGTATAGTGCGTTGATTTTTGAAGGACCAAGTGTAAATAAATCGATAAATAAAGGGCTGATATTGAAAATGAATGAATTTGGGTATGATTCACTAGCTGACGCTGTTGGCCATGCCCATCGATATGATTCTTAATATCCTAAATATCAAAAAGTAATGGTGTAACGGGTAAATATGGCACTTAGTAGACTAGGGCGATTACTCATCGTTGGTTTCGTGCTTACATCATTTGTACTAATGATGACGATTACAATACGTCCAATGCCACAGTATAGTATAGATGAAATAATGGAGTCATCAAATTCGTATGTAGATGAACGAATACATATACGTGGAACAATTGAAAATGGATCTCTTGAAGATGATTCGACGTTGGTTACATTAAATGGATTAAACAATCAATTGATTATCGATATTTCTGGATTGGCAATTCCTACTGGATTCGAGGATGGAAAAATGGTTTCTGTAAAGGGGATATTGAAACAAATAGATGGAGTATATATTCTACGTGCTGACGATATTCAGACGGGATGTCCGAGTAAATATGACCCATCAAACGTCGAATAACAATCCGTCGTATTGATATGTACCCATTCAGACGTTGATTTGGGCTAGGAGGGGTGTCGACGTGTCCTGTTTACCACAAATCGTCAATAATGGTGGTCCGAAGTCTGAGGGCGGCGTAAACGAGCCGTCAGTAATTCTTGGGGGGACGGCGATGTTTCGACCCCGAGAGATCCAGGTTGGCCATACCTACATCCGGAGGGATGTGGTTACGGCATTCACCCGGGAACCAGGTCAGGCGCGGAAGCGAACAGCCCGACTGGGGGCTATGGATGCCTCAGGATTCCGGAGCGGAGAAACCCCGAGATAATACTGACGATGACGAGCGTCCACCGATGACGTGCCCACTACAAATCAAATACAACTGAAGCAAACCATCCTGGTCCGATCATTTCAGGAATGCCATCAATTCCTGCAATTGATTCTTCAGCAACTAGTTCCCTAGCATCTAATGAATGCCTGGTTACAGCCTTAATTTCAACATCGCGTGTCAATATAGATGATTCGATATATCGAAATACAATTCGTATTTGATCTTCGTTTATGAGTGACTGAGATCCAATAATCCATTTATTTTCAACCTCCGACATATAGAGTACTTCTTCCAAAATACGTACAATTAGTCTATCTAACGTACGATCATTAGCATGATTCCATTCAAATTCACCGACTATGCATTCTTCATATCGATGTTGATTATCGTCTGAAAATACTACGTTTTGCATACCATATATTACCTCGTCTATTAGTGAGGATTTAGTTGAACTAAATACACGTATGCCGACATCTGCTGTAGTTGGCCAAATCCACCAACTCATATGATCACCGATTGCTAATCTGGAATTGCCACATTACTTCATCTAACCAGTTGGATAATACTTCTTTTGATAAGAACTCTCGGCTAGCTTCTGCTCCTAATATTACTTCACATGCAGCATGAGCAAGGCATGCAGCATCAGATAATGTTGCACCACATACTAATGCGTGGGCCATAGCAGTTGCAGCAGCATCGTGTAGTCCTAACTGTTGTCGTGGCTCTACGACTCTGCATGGATGATGTTCATGACCTCCATTATCAAGATATAATTCAGTACCCTGTACCCCACCAATTACCAACATTGCCTTCCACCCATATGTGTTGAATAGGTGATTTCTAGTATCTTCTAGACTGGGTAATAATTGCCTGCGCATAATTAGCTCTATTCCCCTCAATTCAAATAATGCAATATCTGCCCCTTTAGCCTTATTTAATCCACTAAGTTTCGGATCAATAATAGTATGAATTCCTGATTTATTTGCTGTATTAATTAGTTTAGATGCAACACTATCCGATATTACTCCATTATCATAGTCTGAGATAATCAATGCACCTGAACCTTGTAAATCATCTATTGACGAATTAACAATCGATTCATATGTTGTATCAGAAAGTGGCTGTTTCCCACCTGAATCTGTTTGCAATAATAATTGCCTTCTGTCCAGTAAACCACGTCTACTCGCAAAGTATCGTGTTTTAACTAACGTAGATTGATTATTTAATTTCAAAATATGTTTGGTATCAATTCCTGATTCCTCTAATATTTGTAGGATTAAATGTCCAGCATTATCATCACCTACAGCACTATGAAAACGAGTTTTTGTACCAAACCCATTCAATGATTGTGCGATGTGTGCAGATGCACCAGGTGATTGATTTGTTTTTACAACTCTCAATGCAGGTGCTGGAGCAGTAGTAGCTAAGGTATCTGCTTCACCAGTAACAAATTTGTCCAACATGACGTCTCCCACCAATGTGATATGTGTATCTGGAGTGACGTCAAGTAATGCTCGGACTCGGGATAGTCGATTTAGATGTTCAATCTCATTCTCATCCATGCCTCGCATGTTATCACTGATTGTCGGTAGTGGTAGGGCTAATTCAACTTGGCCCGTGTAATACTATGGAGTCTATCGTGTTGTTCTTCATCTATTCCCAATGCATTTTGTAAATCATCTAGGAATGGATTGTTTTCATCTACTATCCAATCAATTGCTTCCATGGCTCCGAAATAAGCGCGTTCTTCTAACGATAATGATTCAGATATTGTATGATTAACCAGGGTACTGTATGCCTCATCATCTAGACCCGATTCTCTTGCTAATCGAATCAGTATTCGTTCTTCATTTTCATCAATATGTCCATCTGCTAACGCTGTCATTAACGCCGTCCTAATCAATCTCGTATCATTGCCATTTT
>Ga0066862_10000800_pt1 | contig 12763 bp, 14 predicted proteins | sample ETN02SmetaG_FD_66431 | JGI IMG/M metagenome (GOLD analysis project Ga0066862, IMG submission 66431) | Marine microbial and viral communities from oxygen minimum zone, Eastern Pacific Ocean - ETNP2014F10-02SV255 | ecosystem: Environmental > Aquatic > Marine > Oceanic ... | reverse complement strand
CTTTGCGAGCTCACCAACCAATACCTCAGCACCTTTAAATGCAACTATTGATGGGGTAGTTCTATTTCCTTCCGCATTCGCAACAACAGTAGGTTCACCACCCTCTAGTACTGCTACAACACTATTTGTTGTTCCCAAGTCTATTCCAACTGCTTTTGACATAATTTAAACTCCTTAATTTAGTTATTAAACTCTTGTTCGCGAGGAAGGTGACCTCTGACTCTAGGATAAGATATTGGAGCATGTGTAAAACAAAACCTTTTTTTGTTATAGGTGCTCAGAACTGTTTCACACTCTATAAAATCGCAGACTCTACCAGAAGCATACTTTTTTGATCTTCTAATACCTGGTTTTACCTGTGATGCTAGTAAATTACTACTCATAATCTCATTCCTTCCTTAATAATAATATATCTATATATTAATACAAATATAATCTTAGTGTATCACACTAAGATATGTAAACTTATATTACTGCTAATATCTTTTTATGCAAAATAATAATTATATATTGCATTTCATTGGAGCTGGAAATATTGCAAATGCAATGATTTCGGGACTAATTAAATCGGATTTTCCCAATTCAAATATATATGTTTACGACAAAGATCCTGTTAAAACAACAGCTCTTATTGATGAATTAAAAATAAACAAGCATGATGAATTAGATTTTCTTGATGAAGGTTATGTTTTTATTTGTGTGAAACCGGTAGATTATCCAAAACTGTTAGAAGATATTAAGGAGAAGCTTGGCAAAGGAGTTTATGTACTTTCTTGTATGGCTGGAATTTCACTTGATAAAATAGAAAAAGATTTTGAAGAAAATATATGTCTTAGGTTTATGCCTAATATGTTGATTGAAAACGCAAGCGGTTTTATAGCACTAACTTCTAAATCAAAAAAATTAGTTAAAGACTTCTTAAGCATTTTTTCTACAGTTGCAGACATAAAAGAAATACCAGAAGATATGTTCGATGTTGTTACTGCTACAGCAGGTAGTGGGCCTGCGTGGATATATTCTTATATAAACAACCTCGTAAAAGCAGGCTGTAAAAACGGTTTGAAAGAAGAGGAATCAAAAGCAATCGTTCTTTCTCTACTAAGAGGAGCTTCTAAGAAATTAACTCAAGAAACTGATTTAAATATACTAATAGAACAGGTAGCCTCTCCGGGAGGAACAACTGAAGCAGGATTAAAAATAATAGAAGAAGAGAAAGTAGAAAAAATTATTTCCGACGTGATATCTGAAGCTACACAAAGATCAAAAGAGTTAAGAGAAGACAGTAGCTAGTATACATATATGGATACTCCTAAATCTAACAAAGACAAAATACAAAACAAAATGAGAATAAGCTCATCAATTCTATACATCACTTTGGGCGCTTCCTCAGGAACTTTGTTTTTATGGCTATCTAGCTATGCATTTCCTGAAGGCGATATCAATATAGGAAGATCTGTATTTGGGAATATTCCTAAATTTATACAATATTCATTTTACCTAACTACTATTGTGACAATTTTAATTACTGGATACTTGTTTTCTTTGAGATCAAGAAATTGGGAAAGAGGTTTGCCCGAAAAAAGAAATAAGTTATTCGGTGAGCGCTTTATTCAATTATTTAAGGCATTGAATATGGATACAGTTAGAAGATTTAAGTCTGCAGGCCTAATGCATTCTCTAATATACGTAGGCTTTGTGGTTCTATTTATCGGAACAGTCACATTAGAAATCCATCACCTTATGCCGCCTACTTATAAATTTTTACAAGGATTAACCTACCAAATATATTCTGCAATTCTTGATGCTGCTTCATTAATGTATATTTTTGGTTTAACTTGGGCTTTATATAGGAGAATCTTTACTTCTGAAGAAAGAATTAGAAGCAAAACATTAAATGATGACTTTTTAACTCTAGCTGTCCTTCTTTTTATAGGAATTTCTGGACTAACAACAGAGGCGGCACGTATTGCATTAATCAATAGGCCATCTTTCGAAGTATGGTCTTTTGTAGGATATCCATTATCTTTCCTTATTCCAAGTAATATAGCTAGTCAATTTCATCAAATAAGCTGGGTTTTGCATGTTTTGTCATTCTTTATATTTTTGATACTCTTACCTATTACAAAACTCAGACATATCATTACTTCCCCATTCAATATGTATTTAAGTCCTCAAGCTAAACATAAAGGGGCTATGAGTGATATGGGGAATCTTCTTGAGGCAACTGATATAGAAACTATCGGTGTGTCTAACATCGAAGACTTTACATGGAAGCAACTTTTTGATTTAGATGCTTGTACTGTTTGTGGAAGATGTACTTCAGTTTGTCCAGCAAATGCAACTGGAAAAATGCTAGACCCAAGAGAAATTGTTTTAAAGATTGGTCAGGTAATGTCTGAGAGTGGTTCTCCGCCAGTATCTTCAACGGTTTCTAATTCAACTGATTTAAAAGTTTCATCTAGTAGTGTTTTTGAACTAATCACACCAGAAGAAATTTGGGCTTGCACTTCCTGCAAGGCTTGTGATGAAATATGTCCTGTGAATATAGAGATATTAGACAAAATATTAGACATTAGGAGACACCTTTCTCTAATGGTTTCGGATTTTCCATCTGAGTTAGGGAAAGCTTATGTTGCTATGGAAAACTCATCTAATCCTTGGGGTGCATCTCAAGACAAAAGACTAGATTGGACAAAAGAATTAGATTTTGATGTACCAGTTCTTGGGCAACCAGGTACGGAAACCACTGAGTATTTATATTGGGTAGGGTGTGCAGGCGCATTTGATGATAGAAATATTCATGTAACTAGAGCAGTAGCAACCCTTCTCCAGAGAGCTAATGTTTCTTATGCAGTTTTGGGCCCAAAAGAACAATGCACTGGAGATTCTGCAAGAAGAACAGGAAATGAGTTTGTTTACCAACAATTAGCAATACAAAACATTGAGACTATGAATTCGTACAAAATTAAAAAAGTAATTGCTCAGTGCCCACATTGTTTCAATACAATAGCTAACGAGTACCCACAGCTTGGAGGAGATTACGAAGTTATCCACCACAGCCAGTTACTAACAGAGCTTGTAACATCTGGAAGGATAGAAGTGGGGACAACTGAAAATCCTTATTCAATAACATATCACGACTCTTGCTATCTTGGACGCCATAACGACATCTACATGGCTCCAAGAGAGATTGTCGGATCTATTGGTGGAATTGAGATAAGAGAAATGAAACGACAAGGGACCAAAAGCTTTTGTTGCGGTGCTGGTGGCGGAAGAATGTGGATGGAGGAGTCTGAGGGAAAGAAAATTAATATAGAAAGAGTAACCGAGGCCGTAGAAACGGGTGCCGATGAGGTAGCAGTAGCATGCCCATTTTGTTACATTATGATCGATGACGGTGTTAAAGAATTAGGAAAAGATGAACATGTAAGAGTAAGAGATGTTTCATTAATTTTACTGGATAACTTAAAGAAGGATTAGTATTTTTCTCCTTGAAAAAATTTGCTAAGGTTTCCTCTTGAGCTTTTTATGCAGTAAAGAATATATATTGCAGTGGTAAGGTTCCCAAGAAAAAAAAGTCCCAAAAGCCAAATGATTCTTCTAACTCCCTCTTCTCTAAAGAGAATCCAAATGGCAACAAAAATAAATCCTATATAAAGGTCTACTAGTGTTACTAAACCCCATGGGGTACTAGCTACCTCTCCTGCATTCTCAAAAAAATTGCTTTGAGAGTTTGCCCATATAATAATTCCACCCATAATTAGTGTTGAAAGGTAGGCTATAGTTCTAACTATTGACATACCTATATAATACAAATTTGGAAAAAATATGAATTATGACAAAATAATTTATCGGATTATTAGACTCGACAAAAGTATTTACTCTGAGCTGATAGCGGTGCAAGGAAATATTCAAAGATCTGTTGCTATATGGCTAGCCGCAGCTACTTTAAGCATTTTGGCTATTCTTGATCTCTTTGTTTCTTCAATAGTATATATTAAAGACGAACTTCCAGAAATTACTCAAATGTTGATTCAGTCTGGTTCATCACAGGAGGATTTAAATAGATTTAATGAAGCCTTTAACTTATTAGTCAATCAACCTATTGAGGTGTCTCCATCTTTTCTTACTATAGTAGGAGAAGTTATGACTGGCTCAATCGGGCTGGCTATACAGGTTGGAATTATACACCTCTTACTTAAGCTCTTGCTGAAGCGTGATTCAATATGGAGAGAAACATTGATTGTTGTTGGGTTTTCTACTATACCTATGTTGTTTATTTTTTCTTCATTATTTATATCTTCAATACCAGCTAAAGGAGTAATTATATTTGTAACCAGCCTTTATCCTCTAGTAACACTTGGATCTGGTTTAAAACAAATTAATAATTTAAGAAATATCGAATCTGCACTATTAGTGTTGACTTCTTCAGCTATTCCAAGCCTATTGTTTAATTTGACCGGAGTATAGAGATGAATGTTGGAGTTATTTTGGCAGCAGGAGAAGGAACACGAATGGGATTCCCAAAGCAAATTGCTGAATACAAAGGTGAAACTTTAATAAAGCAAATAAATGAATTAGTTAATAGTTTTTTTGAAAAAGTTGTAGTAGTTCTTGGTTATGAGTCTGATTTAATCCTTGAAATAACAGATTTTGGAAATTCAGAAATACTCATAAATGAAAATTGGGAAGAAGGTATAGGCTCCTCTCTAAGGACTGCTCTAATGCATATAGAAAAATATAAAGAATTTGATAAAGCCTTTCTTTTTTTAGCAGACCAGCCTGATGTCAATCGAAAAGTCATAGAAAAATTAATTAGCTCTTCTGACGAGACAAGAGACATACTTGTACCTCAGTACAGGTACCGAATAGGTTATCCAATATGCATACCAAAGAACTATTGGGATAAATTGAGTCTTTCAGGGACAAATATTGAACTTGAAACAGGTCAAGAAACACTAGACCCTCTTTCTTATATCAAAATCTCAGGTATGCCAATGAAAAAATTATGGTTCCAATATCTAAATCCGATTGATATAGATGAGGAGAAAGACAGGTGAGAATCAATAAAATTAAGGAAGTGATAAAAGAGAATCCTAAAACAAGACTTTTTATACAGTTTTCTATTATAAGAGCTATTTATGGATTTTCTGTCCTTGGTTTTGCTTATTTTTTTACTGAGATATTGAATATTGATTTTGAAATCAGAACTATTCTTCTCCCAATTGCCTTCTTAATGCTTACTAATCGGCTAATCAAATATTATCAAAATAAAAAGAATTAATAGATTACACTTTTAATTGTCTCTCAAATGATATGGTTTTAATCTCTAAGGTAAACCCATGACGAATCTGTAGAGAGCTTTTGATTAAAACGATAACCCTCATCAGAAAAATCTTTCAACAACTCTTTACTGGTCAAACGATTACGAATAATGTAATTAACCATTAACCCTCTAGCACGCTTCGCATAAATTCCTATAACTTTATAAGTTTCACCTTTCTTTTCTTTAAAAACTATATCTAAAATATTTGCCTTAAGTGTTTTTTTATCAATAGCCTTAAAATACTCATTAGAGGCAAGATTAACTATCAGATCTGATTCATCTTCATTAAGAACATCACTAATATCGCCCCTCCAAAAATCATAAAGATTGCCACCCTTTTTATTGTTAAGCTTTGTTCCCATCTCTAAGCGATAAGGTTGTATTAAGTCGAGTGGTCTAAGAACACCATAAAGTCCTGAAAGAATACGAACATTATTTTGCGCGAACTTCAGATCTTGACTAGAGAGTGATGACGCATCAATACCATTGTAAACATCACCCCTAAAAGCAAGTAAAGCTTGTTTAGCATTGTCCAAAGAGAAGGGAGTTTTAAAGCTCTGAAAACGATCAAAATTTAACTTTGATAATTTCTCACTTAGTGACATAAGTTTTGAAATTTGTTGCTGATTCTTATTTTTTAGAATATTGATTAATTCTTGGGAGTGGTTTAATTGTCGAGATTGCGAATAAGATTTAATATCGCATGAAGAAAAATCTTGTGTTTTTGAAGGTGAAATGATTACTAGCATATTTATTAAAAATAAAAAGAAATGATAGATTTAATGTTGTACATAGGCTATTGAGCTAATTACTACTATTAACGTAAGCACTCCTACTAAGGAGACCCATACTTCAGTCCTAGTTACCTTTATATTTGGTGCAGAGCTAATTAAGCCTGCAAATAATAGAATTGCTGCAGAAATTATTATTGCTAGTAGCGGTGCATAGCTATGGAAATTAAGAAATACTCTTGAAATAAGAAATGCAATCGTACCACCGCTTAAGATTGCCCCTATAGGCAAAATAAAAGATCCATTAATTCTATTTCTCATTTTCACTACTTCTTCCCGTTCCCTACCTACCAAGCCTTTCGGAATGCCAAAGACTTGCCCTATTGAAGTTACAAAAATTTGGGTAAAAAGTGAAAATATACAAATCCTCGATAATGCACCGAATACAGGAATATAAGTTAACGAGGGGTCCCCTTCTAATACGCCCTCGACAATACTCCCAATACTATTTGTAATTACTACTGAATAAAGAGTACCGAATAAAAGACCTAAACTGGCACCTAACAGCACAGACTCTCTGTCGCTCTTTTCCATTCCAAAACCTTCATATGACGAATCTAAGAATTTCTTGCTAATTACTGCATTGAAAATAGAGAAAATTGATGAAGTAAGAGCAATAGTGAGTACAAATTTGTTCTTACTATATTCTGAAATCACTGATGTACTATCAGGGTCTAAATAAACTCCTTCAAATAAAGTGTTTCCTATAATAAAGGCTTGCACCATTCCCGATACTAAACCAAAAATCAATCCTATTTTAAGGCTTTTATACAACTTTATAGATAGGCCTACAGGGGGAGGAACTTCTTCAATAAGAGTTTGAACAACTTCCTTTATAGGAGGGAGCACTTCCTCAACATTGTCTTCCTGAACTTCTTCTTCTATTATTTGTTCAACTTCTTCTTGAATCGGTTCCTGAACTTTAGGAGAAATTTCCTTAACATCAACACTCGCCCCTCCAAGCCAAGCATTCAAAACATCATCTATACTAGTCCCATTAGCTTCAGCTCTTGCCTGAGCGGATCTTGAAATTAATCCCTCAGGGACATTCATATGTTGACTTACTGCTTTTAGTAAAGATTCATCCATTGTTCAAACCAGTTTATCATGATTCTCAATTATCAGTCCTTGTTGATTATTCAAAATCTGATGCTTTTTTTTCAGCTTTGTACCAATTCATCCAGATAATTAATATTGTTACCCAAAGTATTACACCACCACCTAGCTTCAATACAAGACCTGCTAAAGTTTGGTCGTTTATAACTGAAATATTGTAAATCTGTTCTACCTCAAGATATGCTGAATATATAGGCACCGTGCTGAAAGCTAAAAAACTTGCAGGAATCGTTGGCAGCAGTGACTGTATGAATAGGTATCCAATCCTCAAAGGGAATGATAATTGTTTTATTCCATGATCCAGTCCAACTACAGGAATCCACATGTTTAAACTTGCTAGAAGCATAACGCTATGAAGTACAAAATGAATGATTGAATTTGTAACCATCAGGTTAATTATTACCGACCAGTGCATACATACAATTATGAAATTGAATAGTGAGAAAGCTATAAATGGCTTTGCAAAGAAAGTTAGAATAGGAAGTGTTTTTTCTGTCACAACTAATTTCTTCTGTTCATTGTTCAACCCCATTAATAGTAAAGGAGGCACAACCAAAGCAAGAACAAGGTGTTCAGCAGAATGAACTGAAAAAAGATATCTTTCTCCAATATCATGAAGAGGCCAGTCGGTCCACATCCAAAGAAGCCCAACTCCTGAATACCAATATTTTCTTTTTGAGTTCAAACCTTTCATCCCAGAAGCAGGAATTTCAAAAAAGATAACAAGACTTAGGATAAGAGCCCATACGTCTGGATGGGGATGCCAGGTAATTTCCATCATGAAAAAAAGAAGATTGCTGAAGCCCTTTCTAACATAACAATAGCAAACAAAAATAATGCAAGAATCATCCCCCCAGCAAAAAACCTATTTACTAAACTGTTTTCAAACCTTAGATGCATAAACCAACCTACAACAATAACAAATTTACTTACTGCCAATATCATTAATAAGGGATCTGTGAAAACACCTACAGTCGATTCTGTGTAGTAGAGGACTACTTCTATAGCTGTAAGAATTCCAAGTATGACAGCAATTTGAACATATTGCTTTGGTGTAGGGTGGGGCTTGTGTGTTTGATTCATAATTAAATTAAATAGACCACAGTGAAAAGTACTATCCAAACTATATCAACAAAGTGCCAATAAAGAGCAATAAATTCTAAATTCATTCCACCATCAAGAGACAATCCATTTTGCCGTTGACCTACTCCCCAGAGAATAATTAATAAAATAACACCAATAAATACGTGAGCTCCATGGAAACCGGTTAAAACATAGAATGTTGATCCATAAATATTTACTGTTAAGGTAAAACCTTTGTGGTAAAACTCTGTGAATTCATATATTTGCCCAGCTAAAAAAACTGCACCTAAAAGAGCTGTAGCAAGTAACCAAATACTCGTTCTTTCTTGATCGGATTTTTCAATTGCGTGATGTGCTAGAACCATGGTTAAAGAGCTCATTAAGAGGACAAAAGAGCTTACAGATGTGAATGGTATGTCATAGACTTCTTCAAGTTTAATTCCATCAAAGGATCTTCCTTTGAATATAAGATAAGTTGTAATTAGGGTTCCAAAAAAAAGTATTTCAGTCGATAGAAATACCCACATACCAAGCTTTCTAGTTTCAACACCAGTTGGCTCATGAGGATATCCGTGGTCACCCATCTTCAACGTCTCCAATCTCCTCTTCTTCTATTGGTTCAAGTGCCCAGCCGAATCCACCAATCAAGAGAAGTAGTAAACCCAAACCAGCTAAAGCAAGCGATCTATATATAATTGCATACCCAAGAAACGGGAGTCCAGAAGCTAAAATGAAAGGAAAATAAGAAGGATTAGGAAGTTCTATATGTTCTTTTGGGTTTAATCCATCACTCTCTAGATCAATTAGTAATTGATTAGCCATATCTTTCCTAACAGGTCTTCCTTCCTCATCCTCATCGTACTTTCTATGCCAGAAGTCATCGAGATTTTCAATTTCTGGAGGTGTTGAAAAATTCCATACTGGAGTAGGAGAAGGGATTGTCCACTCAATAGTTCTTGCATCCCACGGGTCCATAGGAGCTTCAGGACCTTTCCTCTTTGAATAAATCCAATTAATCATAAAAATAATTATTGATACCGCAATAACGAAAACCCCGATCGTTACAACCATATTCCAAAAACCCAAATTTGTTTCTTCGGCATAAACCCAAGTTCTTCTTATCTGTCCTTTTAGTCCAAGCCAATGCATTGGTCCAAAAGTTAGATTGAAGCCAATCATCATTAACCAGAAATGTAGTTGACCAAGTTTTTCATTGTACATTTTCCCCCATACCTTAGGGAACCAATAATATAATCCTGCAAAGATTCCAAACATTGCCCCTCCAAAAAGAACATAGTGAAAATGTGCAACTATATAATAAGTGTCTGTTTGTTGAGTATCCGCAGGAACTATAGAGTGGGTGACTCCACTAAGCCCTCCAATTACAAACATAGCTATAAAGCCTAATGCAAATAACATAGGTGTTTTTAGATTAAGTTTTCCACCCCAAATAGTACCAAGCCAATTAAAGATTTTAACCCCAGTAGGTACTGCTATAACCATAGTTGAAAGTCCAAATCCAGCTTGAGCAACAGGACTTATTGCGGATGCAAACATATGATGAGCCCAAACCCCAAAACCAATGAAAGCTATACCAAACCCTGCAAATACTATTGCTGCATATCCAAATAAAGGTTTTTTTGAGAAAGTTGGAAGAATTTCAGAAACCATTCCAAAAGCAGGGAGGATAAGAATATAGACTTCAGGATGACCAAAGAGCCAAAACAGATGCTGCCATAATACGGGATCTCCCCCTCCCTCTGTTAAAAAGAAAGTTGTACCAAATTGTCTATCAAAAGTTACAAGAAATAGTGCTATTGCAATTATAGGTAAAGAAAATGCAAGCAAGAATGCAACAGCAAAAGTCATCCAAGTAAAAACTGGCATTCTCATTAATCGCATTCCCTTTGCTCTCATATTTAGAATTGTTGTAATAAAATTAAAAGCAGAGACTAGAGATGAGACTCCAAGAATCTGTAATCCCAAAGCCCAATAATCCATTGCAGTTCCAGGTGAATACTTGAATGATGCATTTGGTTGATAACCAAACCAACCTCCATTAGGAGCATTGCCTAGCCATCCTATTTCTTCAGCAAGATATCCTCCTTGGGGTGCTCCGGCGGAACCAAATATAAATGTTGAATAGAGGAATAAACCACCAAATATCCAAAGCCAGTAACTTAGAGCATTCAGTCTAGGGAAAGCCACATCCCTAGCACCAATCTGTAAGGGAAGGAGATAGTTAAAAAAAGCTGCACTCAAAGGCATAATAACTAGAAAAACCATTGTTGTACCATGCATGGTAAACATCGCGTTGTATTCTGCAGCACTTAAGAAGTCATTATCAGGTTTTGCTAACTGTATTCTTAAAATTAAAGCTTCAAGTCCACCGAGAAGAAGAAAGAAGAATGCTGCATAGCCATACATTATTCCAATTTTTTTATGATCTACTGTTGTAATCCAACTCCAAATGCCTTCAGTAGAGGAGGGTCTCTTAAAAATTGTTAAAAACCTTTTTTCCTTAATATCTTCACTCATTTTAAAGTTCCTAGATATTCAATTAGTGCAACAATTTCATCTTCAGTTAATTCTAGATTAGGCATAAAAGTACCAGGTTTTATTTCAGCTGGATTTGCAAGCCATTTTGATAAATCTTCAGAATTATTTTTGAAGGAAGCTCCACCTAAAACATGCCTACTTGCTACATGAGATAAGTTTGGAGCAATTCTATCCCCTTGAACATCCCATACTCCATTTACAATGTGGCACTGTGTACATCCGGAGTTCAAATATACCTGTTCACCCTCAGCAGCAAGAGTACCTTCATCAGGTCTGAGGGCATCTTTTTGTTCATTCTTTACCCAATCATTAAAGTCCTCATTATTCAAGGAGATTACCCTAGCTCTCATCTTAGAGTGACTTAAACCACAATACTCCCCACACTGTGCCCAGTACTCTCCAGCATTATCAGCATATAGATTTAAATAAGTCAATTGACTAGGAACTAGGTATCTTTTTCCATTTAATTTTGGTACCCAAAAGTTATGCATCACATCGTTTGACCACATTTCTAATCTAATGGGAGTGTCTTCAGGAATTACAAGAATATTTGCTGTTGTAATTCCATAATCTGGATATTTAAATTCAAACCACCACTGATGACCTATAACCTCAACTTTCATTGCATCTGCGGGCTCTTTAGCTAAATCAAAGACAGCTCTAACAGTTGGAACAGCAATGCTTGCAAGTATTAGTATTGGAATAACTGTCCATAACAATTCTAGTTTTACATTTCCATGTATTTGTTTAGGCTCTGGTTTTCCTGGTTTATCTCTAAAGAGGACAACTGCAACTAACAAAACAGTTTGTACTAATACAAATATTGCAACCGCAATCCAAAATGTTAGCCAGAAAAGGTCGTCTATAGTCCTTGCGTATGGACCTTCAGGACTTAGAGAATCAAGGGGAGCATTCTCTATACATGCTGTGAAAAATACAAGGAAAAGTATCAATTTTAGTCTTTTTGTAGATCTGAAATAATTTTTCATCTTGTTTCATTCTATATTTGATTATAAGTTAGCCAAATATAGGATAGCTTCTCTCCTATTTATTATTAGCCTAACTACTATAAATTTATGGAAATAAAAATCTCTCCATCTATATCTCAATATATAAAGCTTTCAAAATTGCGTATTGTTGAGCTTCTTCTAGTGACGACAGTCCCGTCTATGATTATTTCTATCTATGGAATGCCACCAATTGATTTAATCATCATGACACTTTTAGGAGGATCTGCTCTAGCGATAAGTGCTAATGTTTTTAATCAAATTATTGAAGTTGATAAAGATATGTTAATGTCTAGGACAGCCAACAGACCCCTCGTAAAAGGAACTATTTCCATTAATAATGCAACTAGATATGGTTTCTTTTTAGGAATTATTGGTTTTGTTCTCTTATATATTTATGTAAATGCTCTTACAGCTATGATTGCTTTAATTGCTAATCTTTATTATGTATTTGTTTATACATTATTTCTAAAATCTAGGACCAATCAAAATATTGTTATTGGAGGAGCATCAGGAGCAGCTCCAACATTAATTGGTTGGGCAGCTTCAAGTGGGTCATTAGAACTTGGTGCATGGGTTTTGTTTGGGATTGTTTTCATGTGGACCCCTGCACATTTTTGGGCTTTGTCAATGTTGCATAAAGATGACTATATTAATGCTAATTTCCCGATGCTACCTAACACCTCGTCTGATAAAGGAACAGTTAGGTATATTGCAATATACTCTTGTTCAACATTATTGATGAGTCTTTTAGCTGCCCCTATACTACAGCTAGGGTTGATTTACTTATTTAGTGCAATACTATTAGGATCCTACCTAATGATTAATGTCTTTAGACTTTATCAAAATAAAACTTCTCCAGGATTATTCTTTGCGTTATC
>Ga0066862_10000795_pt1 | contig 12797 bp, 14 predicted proteins | sample ETN02SmetaG_FD_66431 | JGI IMG/M metagenome (GOLD analysis project Ga0066862, IMG submission 66431) | Marine microbial and viral communities from oxygen minimum zone, Eastern Pacific Ocean - ETNP2014F10-02SV255 | ecosystem: Environmental > Aquatic > Marine > Oceanic ... | reverse complement strand
AGTTCTTTAGAATATAGTCTTGAACAACAGTCAGTAGTTAGGGGAAACACCTGGAACCTTTCTGGTACTCTTTATGATGCTGATGATTTATCAAAGATTGGTTTAGGAAATGAAACAATTACTATTTATTTAGACGGTTTATTACAACAATCAATTACGACAGAATCAGATGGTACTTGGATATATTATTTACCCGTGGAAATGGATTTAGAACGCGGAGATCATACAATATTGGTTGAATTTACTGGAACAATCACACATGTTGGTAGTTCTCAAGAAGAAATAGTAACTGCATGGTCAGAAGTAGAGATTACATTTACTGATTTATCCTCTGAATATGTTGTACGTGGTTCGGATGAATTCCCCATAGAGATATATGGTGAAATTTCAGAGATAGGTGGAAATAATTTCAAGTTTTCTAATTTATCGCTATCACTTCTTACAGAAGAGGGTACTTTAATTTCAAGCCAATTAAATTGGACAGTTATTGGAACTCAATTATTCTATATCACTGCAATAGCACCTACGTCTTTATTGCCTGGTAATTTAGTTCTTGTCGTAGACTTTTCAGGATCTGAAGAAAACTATCTGGTGTCTGCTTCAAGTAATTTGACAATGTTGTTAAAAGTTGATGCTACATTTGACATAAACTTAGAATCAATAATTTTAGGTGAACGAGAGGATGTTTATGGTAACATTACTGTAATAGCAGATGATACTAGTCAGCCATTAGAAGGAATTAGTGTAATTTTGACTTTAGGTAATGAAACAGGCCAATTAGTAACTAGGACATTGATTACAGATGAATTTGGAATTGCCGAAATCAATCTAGAAAACACGCCTCCATATTCTGATATCACCTCTTTTGGAAATGTTGAATTGGAGTTATCCTCAGATGATTCAAGAATTTCAAATAAATCCTTAGTTACTTTACAGGCTAAGATTCCAAATGCTTTGGTTTATCAATCGGTTGAAGTAGAAAGTGGGCCCTCTGGTTTCGTTTGGGCTTCATTAATTGCCTTGGTTGTTTTAGCAGGTGTTGGAGTTCTGTGGTACAGAAAGAGAAAACAAGATGTATTAGATGAGATTGCTAGTATCTTTAGTTATACAGCAGAATTACTCGCACATGGAGATGAAATAAGAGAATCTGTATTCCATTGTTATGAAGATTTATGTCGAGTATTAACAAAACATGGTTACCTAAGAAGAGACTTTGAAACTGTTAGAGAATTTGAAATGGCATTAAGAAGCGCACTTCCGATTCAAGAAAATTTCTTAATTGAATTAGATAATGTATTTGAAGAAGCAAGATATTCAAGACATGAAATGAATACTCAGGACGCCCTAAGAGCACAATCTGCCTTAGAGGGCGTACAAGGTGAATTAGTAAGAATGAATGTAGGTAAAGGCGGCAGAGAAGATCCTCTTCCTGAAGTAGAAGCCTAGAATGTAATGTTCAAGCTATCCGAAAACCAATTTGCCACAGGTTCATTTGCAACTTTGGGCAATAGGAATGTGCGTTCAATTAGTTGAATTCCTTCATCTGAAGGATTGATTGAAAGTTTAATTGCCCAGTTTGAATCAATACTTGTATATTTAATATTTATTTGATTTTGTGAAACGCCTTTGAAAGGAAGAGAAAGAGAATTATTGCTTACAAACCCATTAAATTCATTAGCAATTGATTCGATAGAAATCATTTTTTGATTCTGATTTGTATGTTCTGGTATTTTTCCAGAAAGTTCTGAAATAATGTTTTGATTAGCAATGGCTTCAGTTAGGTGTTCAGCCTGTTCAAAAAAAGCGGCATGCAAATCTTCGGGAGATGTAGACAAACTATTGATATTGGGTTTCAATTCATTAGTATCTTCTTCTTTTTGAGAACTAATGTCTAGTGGCTTCCATTCCGTCCCCATACTTTATCCTCCTGATGGTGTCATTTCAACTTCTCGATTGTTTAGCAAAGAACCTTGCAATATACCTTCTAGTCATTTCACTATCGTTACATGCCAATGGGCTAAAATTTGAGGGGTGGCATCCTCGGTATGTGTGGTCGAGATGCCTACTATCTAGTAATACTACAAAAGCACGGTCTTTACTAGATCTAATTGGTCTTCCCATTGCCTGAATGACTGAATTTATGGCAGGCTGAATAGATCCATATAACCAGCCATTATTTCTTCCAAATTTTGTTTCTAAGAATTCTTTTAATGCATCTGCAAATACGCTTGGTGGAGCAACAGGAATTCCAATGCATACTACTGCTTCGAGGATATTATTGTTGTAATCTATTCCTTCTGATAATTTCCCTCCAAATACCCCTGCTAGTATGACTTTTTGTTTACTTTTCTTATATTTCTCTAAATCGGGAATGATTTGATCTACTTCTGATTTTTTCCATTCACTTGTTTCTTTTATGACAATTCTATTTGGCCAACCTTCTTTTTCTATGAATTCATCTAATAATTTGTAACTTGGAGCAAAAACAGCAATGTGTCCGGGAGTTTCTTTTGCTACAGCATAAATATGTTCACAAATTTTTTGTGTATTTTGGTATCCTCTTTGTTTAAATCTTGTAGTTACGTCTGTAGCAACCGATATTGGTTTATTATGGCTTTCAAAAGGAGAGATATACTCTTTGAAAGAAACGTTTCTAAGTGAAGATAGGCCAAGAATATCTGAATACATTTTTGGAGGAAAAAGAGTCCCAGACATTAGAATTGAACCTGCTGAATTTGAAAAAACAGGCTTTGAAATAATACTTGGGTCAAGTAAGTGACAGGATAATCTACCATCTCTTTCATTATTAAATACCAAAACTAATTCTTTTTTATTTTCGAATCTAAAAATTGTGGTTAATAATGATGAAATTCTCCAACAATCAAGTTCTTTGTCACTTGAAGAATCATCAGGTTCTACAATTACACTTTGTAACTTATTTACAAAAGTTGAAACTGCGGATTCGGGAGAATCATGAATTTCATTCGGAATCATACTTTCTTGAATTATTTTAATGAATTCAGCAGAATAAACTCTCTTTTCTTTTTTATTTACGTCAATATCCATATTCCATTTCTTGAAATATTCATTTATGTTTTTCTCTAGTTTTCTAAAAGAATTCATAATCCATTTCCAAAGTTCTTCTTCATTTTTTGTATATCCGTCTCCCATGAATTCTTCAATTTCATAACGAGCACCTCTTAATATTCTTTTAGTTAATCTTCTTTCAAGACCTTTTCTTATCCTATTTGGTAAGTTGTGGGCTTCATCGACTATTAGGATTATGTCTTCTAAATTTATACCCAATCCTTGGAGTGAATGTTCTCTAATGACGTCTATGAATAAATGGTTGTAATCACAAACAATTATATCTGCTTCTTTGGCGGTATTTCGTAATGCTTTCCATGGGCAAAGAAACCGTTCTCTCGCTTTATTAATTACTTCATCTACGTGTAATGGAGAGTCAAGAATTAATTCTTTGAGGTCCTCATAAGCTATTTGTTTAATTGCGCCAGGTAATCCTTGTTCACAATTACATTTGCCTGTGAATAAATCTAATTCAACACACATTGATTGTCTTCCGATTAAATCCACACAACTTATGTTTTGGAAATCTAAAGATTCATTTATTGTTCTAAGTGTTTCAATTACTATTTTATGTTGTGATTGCCTCCCAGTTAAGAAAAATATTTTTTTATTAATTGAATTTGAAGAGATCTCTAATGCGGCTGCAAGAGCAGCTGCTGTCTTTCCAATACCTGTTGGAGCCGCAGCCAAGTGATGTCCTGATTTTTTCAAAGCACTGATGGAATCCTCAAGCATTTCTTTTTGGCCATCTCTAAGTTTTTGATGTGCAAAGAATGCAGTTTGTTCTATGTTGTTGTGCTCGGTCACAAATGAATGGCAATGTCGATTGACCAAAAGGTTTCTTGGAGTTAAGTTAGAAAAATATCATTCTAACATGCTGGTGAGGGGCCACTAGGTCCACCTCCGCTGGGGGGAGCGGAGGTGGTGGCCGGGGTAGAATTTGAGTCATCATCATCATCATTATTTTTATTGAATTTGAGTAGGCTTAGTCTTGCCGCTTTAGATCTAGCTATTAGTCTATGGAAATTTCTACCACTTGGGTGAGGAGAAGGAGGGGCATTATGCCCCCCCGACCCATCGTTTTCGTGCATCCCATCTCCCATTTGGCTTCCTCCTGTTCAACTTTTGTATGAACGGTGCTTACTGATGTCTTCAACAGCGCTTTGCGCTCTTTCTTCCAGTTTTGCCGTAAGATCATCCATATCTTTTACAGATTTATTTAGATAATCGTGGAGTGCTATTTTGATTATTGATTTAGGTTCATTTCCAGATATTTGGTAAAGTAACTTTAGTTGCTTCCGTACTCCTGCTCCAAGTACCATACTTACTCTTTCTTGTCCTGGTAATTCGGGAGAATCGGTCAAATATGAACCTAAAGCTCTACGGAGTAAATCACTTCTGTTTCTAATTCCGTCTAATCCTATTCGTTGATCTATTGCTGCTAATTCATCATCAGATAATCTCAGACTGATTAGGTTACTATTGCCGCTCATGCCGTCTCCTCTAATCTATGGAGAATACAAGCAGTATATATACTTGTATTACATTACGTATTACTTTTGAAATACAAATTGGATAAAAACAGCCTTTTTTAGGATTTTATATTAATTTTTTGGATTAAATCTTAATTTTGTAATACAAATTACTATGTATGTTCTTATTGAAACTGTTAGTGGATTTTTTTCTATTAGTCTCTAATTAGGGATTTTTTATTATTTTTAATCGTGTGAATAATAAGCATAGTGTGTGACGCATACATATGGTGTTTAATCCTCAACGCTCAAAATATCTGTATTACATGACTGTAGAAACTGCACTTGATGACGGAATAATAACTGGAGACGAATCTCAAATATTATCTCTTCTTGCTAAATCATTAGATCTTGATGAAAATGCACAAAACGAAATTTTAGGTTCATTAAGGGAAGGTAAAGACACACCTGATTTTGATTATGAGATTGTTGAAGAATCTGGAATTGGTGAAGCATCCGCATATCAATCTGCATTAATTGGTGCATTAGATGACGATATTATTACAGATGATGAATGGGCATTATTAGATATATTGAGAGAATTAATTGGTATACAACCTAATCAACATTCAATGATTGAAGAATCAGTAAGATCAAGATTAATGAGTTTAGGGGAAAGTGAAAACTTACTTGAGAAATTAGACAGATTCTTGTCACGTGGTCTTTAATCAATATTAATACATTTTTTATGTAAAAAACATTACAAGTATATCTTTGCTGGACTCCTTTAACGAGATGCTAATATGATTGAAAAAGTCTACGGAGAGATGCTATCAAGAGATCCAGGTCAACCTGAATTCCATCAAGCAGTAAGAGAAGTATTTGATTCATTAAAACCAGTTTTGGAGAGACATCCAGAATATGTTGAAGCTAATATCTTAAGTCGAATTATAGAGGCTGAAAGAATAATCCAATTTAGAGTCCCATGGACAGATGATGATGGAAATGTGCATGTAAATAGAGGATTTAGAATTCAAATGAATAGTGCAATTGGGCCTTACAAGGGGGGTTTAAGATTCCATCCTAGTGTGAATTTATCAATTTTAAAATTCCTTGCATTTGAGCAAGTATTCAAAAACAGCCTTACAACTCTTCCAATGGGTGGAGGTAAAGGTGGTTCTGATTTTGACCCTAAGGGTAAATCAGATGCAGAAGTTATGCGTTTTTGCCAATCATTTATGCTTGAATTAAATCGGCATATTGGTGCAGACACAGATGTTCCCGCTGGAGATATTGGTGTTGGAGGTAGAGAGATAGGGTATCTTTACGGTATGTATCGTAAAATAAGAAACGAATTTACTGGAGTATTAACTGGAAAAGGAAGGTCGTATGGTGGTTCTTTGATTAGGCCAGAAGCTACAGGATATGGTCAAGTATATTTTGCCAGAGAGATGTTGAAAACTAGAGGAGAAACGCTTGAAGACAAGATTTGTTTGGTTTCAGGTTCAGGAAATGTAGCACAATTCGCTACCCAAAAAGCAATTCAACTTGGAGCAAAAGTTGTGACTATGTCAGATTCGGGAGGTTTCATACATGATCCTTCTGGAATTAATGAAGAAAAATTGGCTTGGATAATGGAACTTAAAAATGTTAGAAGAGGTAGAATTAGCGAATACGTAGATAATTTTGAAGGAGCAACATTTACTCCTGTCAATCATGGTTTAGACCATAATCCATTATGGTCCGTCGATGCAGATGTAGCATTACCGGCAGCAACACAAAATGAGATAAATGGAGAAGATGCTAAGAATCTATTATCGAATAATGTATATGTTCTTTCTGAAGGAAGTAATATGCCATCCACTCCAGAAGCAATTGACCATTTTATCGAAGCAGGAATTTTGTATGCTCCAGGAAAAGCAAGTAATGCTGGAGGTGTTGCAACATCTGGATTAGAAATGTCTCAAAATTCAATGAGGTTGAATTGGTCAAGGGAAGAAGTAGATGCAAAATTAGATTCTATTATGGTTAGTATTCATGAAACATGTGCAAGAACAGCTGAAGAATATGGTCATCCCGGAAATTACATGATGGGTGCAAATATTGCTGGGTTTTTGAAAGTAGCAGATGCAATGTTAAATCAAGGCGTAATTTAAGACTAAAAATCTACTCTAAAATTACATTTACACATCAAGCAAAATTTGATTACTCTTTCTTAGAGAGATTAACTTTAATCTCTTGTAATATGTCTCTGATTTCAATAAGGACGTCATTGGATTGTCCTTCCTGTTCACTAGTAACTAGAGATCCAGACTGAGATTCACGCTGCGCCATGACAATGGAATCACGCTGCGCTATGACAATGTCGCGGAATTGGGCAGTGGTGGATTTATTGAGGCCAATTAGCATGAAGGGGGTTGCGCCGGCAGTCTCGATTGATATTCTAACAATCCCGAAAAGCTTGAGCACTGGCCCTTCATGTATGGATATATCAGTGAGTTTGTCGAGGGGTATATTCTGCTGTGCCTTGAATATCCACCCTTTTCTTATTTTAATTCCACGGCTAGTCAAGTTGCAGGATGCACTTTCAAGTTGCTTTTTGTGGATTATCCACCCAAACGGCACCCAGAAAAACATTACAATGATTCCAACCATAGTAATGAGTAAAAAGAAATTTGTCATAATCCAAGCGTATACTATTAGACTACGATCAAATTCAGCAGAAGCGATAACATCAGAATCTGTATTTTGGTTTTGCATGTAATTCCCCAATTCTATTTGTGTTAAGTTATTAGTATTCAAAACTTAGATTGCAGTTGGAGCCACATGATCTCCAGATTTATCATCTGAGGAATTAATTCGATTCCATACACTACTCATAAGATAGTCATGACATTTTTTACAATATCTAAATTGCCTATATGCTTCTCTAAATGAATATGCTTTTTTCCCTGTAGCTACAAGATATCCTTCAGGTGAAAGTCTACTGACTACATTACCGTTATTGTCGCATCCAATAACATCGCAACATGGTTCTCCTGACACGCATCGATGAGAACGGGGTACGATAAGAAACCTTGTATCTATTCTTCATCTTCTTCAGGTTTAATAACGATTAAGGGAATGTTAGCCTCTACAGAACTTCCAGGACTACAATTTATTTCACTTACAGTTCCAGAAATTGGTGCATTAATTTCATTTTGCATTTTCATTGCTTCAAGAATCATGCATACTTGCCCTTCTTCTACTTTTGAACCCAATTCAACTTCAATTGTTACAACCTTTCCAGGAATAGATGAAGAGATAATTCCACTTTTTTTCCCACTTTTGACGGTTCTTTTCCTTGGAGCATTGCTTACTTGCCCTTCTGGTAGTTTGATTTTATACGAGTTCCCATTTACAGTTACAATGTAATGATCAGATTCTGTTTCAATTTGAACATTGAATACATCTCCATCAACTTCGATTTCGTATTCGTCTGTTATGAGATCACCTCCATGTTGTTCGGGAGGATTTAGTTTCTCTTACTCCTCTTAATCCCATAATTTTCCTTCTGTGTTCAAAAGCCCATTCATTCTGGTTTTTTCTGCCTTGGTAGAAATTATCATCACCCTTTCTAATATGCAATAATAATGCAGTAATTGCCGCAATCTTTTCTTTTTCTGACATAATAAAACCTCATAAGGGTATATTCCCATGCTTTCTTTCAGGTCTATTTTCTTGTTTGTCCATAAGCATATTCAAAGCAAGGCACAATTTTTTCCTTGTTTCATTTGGATTAATTACATCATCAATATATCCCAATGCTGCTGCACGGTAAGGATTTGCAAAAGTATCTCTATAATCGTCAACTAATCGCGCTCTTTCTTCTTCAGAATTCCTTGCGGATTTGATACGTTTTTTATGAATTATTTGTACTGCGCCATCCGCCCCCATTACTGCTAATTCTGCACTTGGCCATGCAATGTTATAATCTCCTCTAATATGTTTTGAGCACATAACATCATATGCACCCCCATATGCTTTCCTTAGGATTACCGTGAGTTTTGGTACAGTAGCTTCTGAAAATGCAAATAGTAATTTAGCTCCATGTCTAATGATGCCCCCCCATTCTTGAGAAGCCCCTGGAAGAAAACCAGGAACATCTTCTAAAGTAATTAAAGGAACATTAAATGCATCACAAAACCTCACAAACCTTGCAGCTTTATTAGAAGCATCAATATCTAAACAACCAGCTAAAAACATAGGTTGATTTGCAACCACTCCGACTAGATTTCCATTCAAATGAGAGTAGCCTATGACAATGTTTGGAGCCCATTCTGCTTGTACTTCTAAGAATGCCCCATCATCAACAATTGATGAAATGACATCTTTCACATCATATGGTTGGCTTGGGTCTTCTGGAACTAAATCCATTAAACCTTCACAAAGACGATTGGGATCATCATTTGATTTTTTGGATGGAGCTTTTTGAAGGTTATTTGCAGGTAATATTGAAACTAATTCTCTTGCGATATTAATTGCATCTTCATCATTTTCAGCAATAAAATGAGATACACCAGATTTACTGCTATGTGTTGAAGCCCCACCTAGGTCTTCAAAACTAACAATTTCATTAGTTACAGTTTTGATAACTTCTGGTCCTGTGATAAACATGTGTGAGGATTTATCAACCATTATAACAAAATCAGTTATCGCTGGAGAATATACAGCACCACCAGCACAGGGACCCATAATTAAACTAATTTGAGGAATTACTCCACTTGCTCTTACATTTCTGAAGAAAATTTCAGCATAACTTCCAAGGCTTGCTACACCCTCTTGAATTCTTGCTCCTCCACTATCATTCAGGCCAATTACAGGAACTCCAGTTTTAAGTGCCATATCTAAGACTTTACAAATTTTTAAGCCATGCATTTCACCAAGTGATCCTCCATATACAGTAAAATCTTGTGCAAAGCAGTATATTGGTTTCCCTCCAATTTTTCCATGTCCTGTAACAACACCATCACCCGGAATTATATTTTTGTCCATATCAAAATCTCTACAACGATGTTCTACTAAAGAATCAATTTCATGAAAAGTCCCTTCATCGACTAATAATTCCAATCTTTCACGAGCAGTTAATTTTCCTCTTTTATGCTGTGCTTCTACTCTAGCAGCACCTCCACCTGCTACTGCTCTTGCTTTACGTGAACGCAAATCTGATAGTTTTTCGTCGTTAGGAGGCATGCTTACAGACCCTACAGTTCAATAAGCCTCATATTGATTTTGTATGATAGTTATAAATTAACAGTTCTAGCAGATTATCAAAGAAACTATTTGAAAGACCCTTGCTTAGGAACAACATGGATGAGCACCTTCGTATTATTATCGCTAAGCCGGGACTAGATGGTCATGATAGAGGAGCGAAGGTTGTTGCAAGAGCCTTAAGGGATGCAGGTCACGAAGTAATTTATACAGGTCTTAGAAGAACACCTGAAGAAATTGTAAGAACAGTAATTGATGAAGATGCAGATTTTCTTGGTCTTTCTTCATTATCTGGCGCACACAACTTTTTAATTCCAAAAATTATTGAATTATTAGTTGAATCAGATTGTAATGATGTTATTGTATTTGCTGGAGGAATAATCCCTGAAAAGGATAGGCCTAATCTATTTTCTAAGGGAGTAAGGGCTATTTTTGGTCCAGGTACCTCGAGTATTCAAATGTCTGAATTTGTAGATTCTGCTTCAAAAAGAAGAGTTGAATCATTGCCTGTTGGTTGTGGTGAAGATACAGATTGGCATTGGAACTAGTGATGTGTTACAATGGATTTTACTAAGTTAAAACAGGGTGACAGAAGAGCATTATCAAAAACAATAAGTTTAGTTGAAAATGGTGAATTAAATAGTGCAGATATAAGTAATATTTTTTCAGATATAGAACTTGCAGAAGTTTGGGCTATTACAGGATCTCCAGGTGTTGGTAAAAGTTGTATTTGTGAACACATAATCGATAATTGGCTTAATTCTAATCAAAAAATTGCTGTTTTAGCTGTAGACCCATCATCTCCTTTGAGTGGAGGTGCATTATTAGGTGATAGAATTAGAATTAATAATTCAGATAATTCAGATAATTTATATTTTCGTTCTTTAGCAACAAGAGGTCAATCTGGAGCAATCCCTAGTAATATTATAGATATTGTACATTTATTATCTGCTTTAAAATTTGAAAAAATTCTTATTGAAACAGTTGGGGCAGGACAAGCAGAAGTTAGAGTTGCAGCGGTATCTAAGTTTTTATTATTGGTTGAAGCACCTGATTCAGGAGACATGCTTCAGGCAGAAAAAGCAGGTTTAATGGAATTAGCAGATATTATTTTAGTAAACAAGTCAGATTTAGAAAGAGCAAATGAAAAAGAAGAGCAATTAAAATTAGCATTAAAATTATCAGAGCACGAAATACCACCAGTTCTGATGGTCTCGGCCAAAGAAAAAACTGGCTTCGAGGAGTTGTTTGTAGAAATGATGAAAATGCCCCAAAAAAGTAGATCTCAATCATTAAAAAGTAGGATTTCATTATCATACGCATGGGAGTCTTTACTTTGGAAACATAAAGATATTGATACGATTATTGAAAAATTAGACTCAAAAGATATTACACTTGATGAAGCACTAAACCATCTAAAGGGAGGTTGATGAGGTGTTTGATGTGGAAGGGCGAGCACATTTAGAAAACACTCTTGGTGGAAAAAAAGGTCATATTTTTAGAAGAGTTGTACATTTGTCGATGATGATATTTCCTTTCCTCTATTATTGGCACGGTGACCAAATTGCAGATATTTTATCAGATTCATTAAATATGGAATTGTCTAGAGAAAAATTTGTAACCGTTATTTTATTTTTTATTATATTTGTAGAATTAATCAGGTTATTTTTTGGAATAACCATTTTTGGTCAAAGAACATATGAGGCAAAGCAATTTTCTGCATTAGCCTGGGGCGGAATTTCAATATGTTTATGTTTCTTATTTGCACCACTTGGAGGTTACAAAGAATCATACATTGGTCTCCCAATTATTTTTACAATCTCAATTGTAGATCCCTTGTTAGGTGAGACACGTAAATTAATGGATTCTACAAAATTAATAATTGGTATTGCATTAGTTGCTTCAATGATTATCTGGGGCATGTCATCTATTTTTCTTGAAACACCATTATGGCTTGTATTAATAATGCCGCCTTTGGCTATAGCTGCTGAATGGCCATCTGTGAAATATATTGACGATAATGCAACAATGATACTTGTACCTCTAATTGCTTCAATAGTATTAATGTAGTAAATGTCTAACAATGTTGAGTTATGTTTACATAACGTCTTCTGTACGTTTGCAACATGTCCGAACATGAGGCCGATGAGAACCCACGTGAGCCACCACAGGGATTGTATTTATTCTCGTTTATTTTTGCTTTTGCAGTAATGTGTTATATTATGATTACAAAGGGAAACTTTCTAGCTTAGAAACATATTATTGTGGAGATTTTTTATGTGTAGCATAGGTGTAATGCTCGGCTCTCCTGAAGTAGAAGTACTGAATAGAATAAATAAATTGCAAATTCATAGAGGACCAGATGGTTCAAATATTTGGCATGATAATAAATGTGGTTTTGCACATAATAGATTAGCAATAGTTGATGTTGCTGGTTCTAATCAACCCATAATTTCAGATAATGGTGTTGTGTTAATTCATAATGGAGAAATCTATAATCACAAAGAAATAAAAAACAATCTTACATATTCCTGGAAAACAAAAGGAGATAGTGAATCAATAATTGCACTTCATAACACATTTTCCAAAAAAACATCTTTTGAACCAATCAAGGAAACATTGCTAAAATCAGGAATTAGAGTTTCTAAAGGATTTGAAGCAAAAAACAATCCTGCTAATCGTCATAAAGAATGGATAAGCAAATTAGATGGAATTTGGGGTTTTGCATTGTGGGATTCAAAATGTAATGAATTAATTATTTGTAGAGATACTATGGGCGTAAAACCTCTTGTAAGGACTATTGTTGGTAATTCATTATTAGTTGCTAGCGAATTAAAATCCTTTTCAGCACATCCAGAATATGTTCCTAAATTTGATAATAATGCATTGAATCTGAGACTTGCATATGAATATCCGTTAGATAGAACTACTTTACTTGAGGGAGTATGTCAAGTAGGTGCTGGAGTAATAGAAACATGGAGTCTAGAC
>Ga0066862_10000793_pt1 | contig 12801 bp, 11 predicted proteins | sample ETN02SmetaG_FD_66431 | JGI IMG/M metagenome (GOLD analysis project Ga0066862, IMG submission 66431) | Marine microbial and viral communities from oxygen minimum zone, Eastern Pacific Ocean - ETNP2014F10-02SV255 | ecosystem: Environmental > Aquatic > Marine > Oceanic ... | reverse complement strand
AGTCTTCTTTTTGGATATGGTACATATGTTTTTCCTTTGATTCTTTTTTACGGTTCATTGATACTTTTTAGAGATAAGGACTCTATTAATCCTCAAAGAGTTTTTGTAGGTTCTGCTTATGTACTCATGACATCAACCGCTCTATTTCATTCATTGATACATGCAAACCCACAACCATTTGAGGCAGGTGCTGAAGTTTTAAGAAATTCAGGTGGGTATGTATCTTCGTTCATATCATATCCGCTTCATGAATACTTGGGCCCTGAAATGGCTAAAACAATATTATTGTTTGGATTAATATATGCTGTTATTTACATGACAGATATCCAGTTACAGGATTTAGTTACAGGCATTCAAGCACTTCTCACATATTCATATAGATTCGTCTATGCATTTTTTAAAGCAAGAAGAGAAATTGTTAAGTTAAATAAATTAAAGAACTACGAAGAAGATTTGTTGCTTGATACAGATGGAAACGATTCAATTGAGGATGATATTGATGATGATGTATCAAAAAATAATGTGAGCAGCATTAGTGAACATAAAGATTTTAAGACAAAGAAAAAAAATACCAGTAATAAGAAAAAAAATAATAAGTCATCTTCATATAAAAAGCCACCTATAAAGCTTTTGAAATCAGGAAGCTCAAGTTCTACATCTAAGAAATTATTACAAAATACTGCTACAGACTTGACATCACTTTTGAAAGATCATGGTGTGGATGCTGAAATTACTAATATCGTACCCGGTCCAACTGTAACCCGATACGAAGTTGAACTTAAACCTGGTGTTAAAGTATCAAGGGTTACGTCTCTCTCTCACGATATTGCTTATACATTAGGGACACCGGAAGTTAGACTTCTTGCTCCAATCCCTGGACGTAGTGCAATTGGGATAGAGATACCAAACAGACAACGTAAACTAGTTACCTTAGGTGATGTTATGAATGCTTCAGACCTGAAGCATTCTCCTAATTCCTTAGAGATAGGTCTCGGTTTGGATATTTCTGGAAAACCTCGTACACTCAATCTTGCTGAGTTACCTCATGTATTAATTGCCGGTCAAACTGGTTCAGGAAAGTCATCATGTATTAACTCCATAGTTAGTTCATTATTAATCAACTCTGATCCGGAAGAAGTAAAAATGATCATGGTTGATCCAAAGAGGGTTGAACTAGGGCAATATAATGGTATTCCTCATCTTTTGACTAAAGTTATTACAAATCCAAAAAAAGCTGTCGATGCTCTATCTTGGGCTGTGGCAGAGATGGATAGAAGATATGATTTGTTAGCTGATGGCCAAGTAAGGGATATAACAGGATATCATGAAAAATTTGATGCCGGTTTATTAGATGATGATAAATTTGATAGATTTCCATACATAGTTCTATTTATTGATGAGTTAAATGATTTGATGATGGTAGCTGGACGAGAAGTTGAATCATCAATAGTAAGAATTGCCCAAATGGCTAGAGCTATCGGTATTCACCTTGTTGTCGCTACACAGAGACCATCTGTAGATGTAATTACTGGAGTTATGAAAGCAAATATTCCATCTAGATTAGCATTCTCGGTTGCCTCTACAACAGATTCAAGAGTTATACTTGACCAAGCTGGAGCTGAGAAATTAATTGGTTCTGGAGACTTTCTAATAGTTACAGCATCTAATCCTAGGATAGAAAGAATTCAAGCAGCATGGATTACTGAAAATGAAATTAAAACTATTGTAAAATGGGCTAAGGATCAGAAAGATCCAGAATATAATCCCGCAGTAATCGAAGAATCAAAAACATCAATTAATACTAATGACGATACATACGGTGAAGATGAGGACTTAATAAAATCTGCTAAAGATTTAGTTATTAGATCACAAATGGGTTCAACGTCGATGCTTCAAAGGAAACTACGCATTGGTTTTGCTAGAGCTGGTAGAATTATGGATATTCTTGAATCAAATCAAATTGTAGGTCCTTCAGAGGGTTCTAAACCTAGAGAGGTATTAATTACTGTAGAGGAATATGACAATGAATCAGAAAGTGAACTAGTCGAATAGAATAATTAATTCTGTTCGACAGTTACAGATTTACCCTTTATAATCCTTCTTCTCAAAGCACCTGAGACTGTGTCTATACTTAAGACAAGTATGATTGTTGCTACTAGTACAGTTCCAGCACGATCAAAAGCTCTAAACCTAAGCTGATTTATCAATTCTTGACCGACGCCACCAGCTCCAATAACACCGAGTACGGCCGATGCTCTTAAATTGATTTCGAATCTATAAAGCCAATAAGAAATTATTGTCGGCATTACTTGAGGGATAACACCAAAAATCAATTCATTACTTTTACTTCCACCAGACGCTTTTATAGCTTCTAGAGGCCCCTCATCAATGCCTTCTATAACTTCAGAAGATAATTTTCCGAGGGTACCAATAGAGTGGATACCGATTGCTAGGGTACCTGTTAAAGCTCCGAGTCCTGTTATTGGTAGAAATACAAAAGCTAATAATAGTTCAGGGAAAGCTCGAACTATATTTAGTATTTGCTTCATAAATTGACTACTGTAAATAAAATAATTCTTATTTGTTAAGAATTTAGGTATCTTAATTGATACCGATGTATTTTTAGCCGAAATAAATGCGATTGGGAAGCTAAATATTGCTCCAATAACAGTTCCTGTCCAAGCAATATATAATGACTCAAAAACTTTAGGGATAATTCTATCAAGAGCTTCTTGAGATAAATCGATTGGATAGAGAGCGCTAATCAAAGTCCAAGTTAATTGAGGAGCTTTTGATAGTCTTTCTAATGAAATTTCAAGACCTGATGCTGACCATATCGCAAGAAAAATTAATACAATTGAAATAATAAACTTTGTTATTGTTTGATTAATAGGTTTTTTAGGGATATCTTTCATAATACTTTTCTTCTTACATACACGCTTACTTGTTCAATTACAATAACGATTGCTAATATAAAGACAATAATTGGTGAAATTCTATCGAATCTTAGAAATATTCTTTGTGTTTCTATAATTCTCCCTACACCCCCCGCGCCAACTAAACCCAATATGACACTTGCTCGAATACAAAGTTCAAATATATATAGAAAATATGCAATGAAGTTGGGCATTACTTGAGGTAAAGCAGAGGAAAAAACAGTTTGTTGTTGGGAGGATCCGGTTGCTCTTGCTGCCTCTAGTGGACCAGGGTCAATTGCATCAATTGTTTCTGATAGTAATTTTCCCATTATTGCAAGTGAAAACATAGTTAAAGCCAACACACCTGCAAAAGGTCCTTGACTTACAGCTGCTACGAAGAGCATTCCCCAAAATAGGTCTGGAATTGTTCTAATTAAATTCAAAAAACTCTTATTTAATGCAAATGTATAAATTGAAGGATTAGTTGTTTTTGAGGCAAAAAACGAAATAGGAAGAGCAACAAAACAACCAATAAGACTTGCTAAAATAGCAATTTGAATAGTTTCAATTAATGGAAGAGCGGTATTTTCAATAGCCCAAGACCATTTTGGATCAAATAATGGATCAGTAACAATATGCCTATTATCAAGATTTGTTTTGAATTTTTCCCAATCAAACCCTATTTTATTGAATGAAAATCTTGTAAATAATAATACTAAGGGTGCACCTAAATATATAAGCGGTGAGGGGTAAGGTTTTTTAGGAATTTTAGTAGATAATTTATTCATCATCTCCAATAAAATCTGAAGATTTTATGTCTCTCCCATAGATATTCTGAAAATCTTTATCAGTTACATCAGATATTTTTCCATCATAAACTAGTTCTCCATCTTTAAGACCTATTAATCTTTCTCCGAATTCTTTTGCTAAATCAAGAAAATGTAGGTTAACAATTGTAGTGATACCGAGATCTTCATTGATTTTTTTTAAATACTTCATCACTACTCTTGAAGTTACAGGGTCTAAAGAAGCTACTGGCTCATCTGCTAACATAACTGTAGGTTGTTGAGCTAAAGCTCTTGCTATGCCAACCCTCTGCTGTTGCCCTCCCGATAAATTTGATGCTCTTACGTATGCTTTTTCAAGAATTTCAACTTGTTCCAATGATTTGAATGCTATATTTTTGTCTTCTTGAGGCCAAATTCCTAGAGTGCTTCTAATAACTGAAACTGAATGTAATCTTCCAGTTAAAACATTTTTTAATACACTAGTTCTGTTTACAAGATTGAATGTTTGGAAAATCATTCCAATTCGAGACCTTATTTGCTTTAGTTCTTTTTTGTTTGATTTTGTTATTTGTTGTCCATCAACATGTACTTCACCCTCCGTAGGCATTACCAATCCATTAGTTGTACGAAGCAGTGTAGATTTTCCAGCACCTGATAAACCTACTATTATTAAAAATTCACCATCTTTTATTTCAAGATTTAGATTCTTTAGTGCCTCAACACCACCTGGGTATGTTACTGATACGTTTTCAAATTTTATCAATTATTAATCCAAATAAAATAGCATGAGACTTATAGCCCCATGCTATTAAATTTTAATCGTCGTAAAGACCGAACTCTTCTGCTGCTTGTTTAACAACGTCAAACTCTGAGTTTTGTGCTGGATCTAAACCTGTCCAACCATATATCTCATCCATAACAGCTGCACCCTCTTCTGTTGCGATGTATTCGCTTAAGATAGTGTAGATTTTTGTCTTTATATCCGCTGGTAGATCTGATCTTACTGCAATAACGTCATTAGGAATTTCTGCCGTAATACCGATAGCAATAACAACCTGACCTACATCAGGATTCGTTTTTCTTATTGATCTTCTAGCGTCATCATATGCTACACCAAATTTTGTATCTCCATTGTATACAGAACTTATTGCTCCATCATGAGAACCAGTAAAGACTTGGGTAATGTCATTTTTATAATCAATTCCCATGTTCTTTAACTGTAGAGATGGATATAAGTACCCAGAAGTTGAACCTTCTTCAACAAAAGCAACTTTCTCACCGACCATTACAGAGAGGTCAGCATTACATGCTAATCCTCTTTGTATTGTATCATGTGGGGTTCCGTCATAATTCCATCCTACTTGCAACGCTTTAACTGCTGGCTGCTCAGTATCTGAACCTTCTACTAGAGTTGGTACTCCATCAATATTCTCAAAGGCTCCGATTACAGGAGGTGTGTCACAAACACTAGGATCATTTGTCCAAAAAGTACCGTGGTACGAACCTGAACCATAGCGAACAACTTTAGCAATTGCTTCTAGTCTTTTAGGAAATGCACGCAGCGCGTTAACATACCCTAGAGTATTAAATGCGCCCACGTCAGCTTGACCTGAACCCATAGCTACTAATAGACCGGAATAATCACTTGTAACAAAACCTTCTACTTCAATACCCAAACCTTCTGATAGAACTTTCATCATAGGTTGGATATTATCTTGTAGCTCAGTTTGCTCAGCACTTGGTACGAAACCAAAAGTGATTTTATCTAAAGTTGGCGCAGCGGTTGTTGCTGGAGAATCTAATGTTTCGACAACAGCTTCTTCAACAACGGTTTCTTCAACAACTTCTTCTGCAGAACCACCACAAGCAATTGCTATGAGTGAAAATGCAAGAAGTAATATAAAAGATTTTTTATTCATTTATCCTCCGCTTACCAATATTCTTAGATTACACAATTCGTAATTAATCTGTATCAAGTAGTAAAAATATTTTCAAAAACTGCATGTATATTTAATAGTTATTAATTTTATATATAAATTTAACTATCCTCAATATTGTTATGCGTATTGGTTTTATGAATGTTGGAACAGAAATATTATTAGGTGATACTTTCAATACAAATGGAAATTCTCTTTCAAAAATATTATTATCAAATGGATATATCTTAGAATTCGACCTCAGTGTTTCAGATGACATTCATGATATTGAGTTAGCCTTGAAATTTCTTACAAACAATTCAGATGTATTAATAATTTCTGGAGGACTTGGACCAACTGAAGATGATATGACAAAAGAATATATTTCTTCAATAACAGGTAATAAAATTATTGAAGATTTAGAACACACTGCATGGATGCAAAAGATATGGAACAAGAGAGGGATTGATATGCCCGGTCTTAACAAAAAGCAATCATATATATTTAATGGTTATGACAAAATCCCAAATTCGGTTGGCACCGCTTTGGGTGCAACATTAAATTACAATAATACAAAAATATTTTTAACCCCTGGCCCACCTAGAGAGTTCATACCAATGGTCGAAGACTATCTCATTCCTCAAATAAAAAAGATTTATGAAGGATCAAATCCAAAATTCAAATATGTAACTATTTATGGAATACCCGAATCTGCTTTGGCTGCTGAAATAAATATTTTTAAACCAATTGGTCTTGATTTGTCATATTTACCTAGCTATGGAGTAGTCAAAATCAGATACGACAAAAGCATTGTATCTGATAAGAATGAGCGAGTACTGTTAGAGGGATTAGAGAAGATATATAGTAACAATATTGTTAGCTATTCAAACACAAGCTTACAAAAAGTATTAGTTGATAGTTTATCATTCAAGAAAAAAAATATATCAATGATTGAAAGTGTAACAGGAGGAAAGGTAGCTTCACTGTTAGTGGAAATTCCAGGTGCTTCTAAAGTATTTACTCAATCTAAAGTTCTTTATCAAAATCAACAAAAGAAAATATTTCTTGAAGTAGATTCACTTAATAAAGACTGGTATGAACTATCGCAACTTTTAGCCGAAAAGATCTTCGATACTTCTAATGCTTCATTTTCACTATCAGTCTTAGGTGAAGCGGGACCTACAACTAGTTCTATTTACAAGGTTGGTGAGGTATTTATTGCGTTGAAGGATAAAGAAAGAAACATCGTAAATCGTTATAATTTCAACGGCAATCGTAATGATATTATAAATCAAGCTTGTAATCAGTGTTTATTTGACATAATTAATTTTTATAAATAGAACTTGTATTCGAACAGATGTTCGAATAAAATGTGTCTTAGTAGATATTTATTATGTAATATATGAAAAAGGAAAGAAAATGGATAAAGACAGGGAAGAAAAACTAGACAACGTACTATCTCAGATCGAAAAACAATTCGGAGAAGGCTCATTGATGAAACTTGGATCTGAAGAAATTAAACAAATGCCTTCTATACCAACAGGTGCTCTTTCTCTTGATTTAGCTTTAGGAATAGGTGGTATACCTAAAGGGAGAGTAGTAGAAATTTATGGACCAGAAAGCTCTGGGAAAACTACTTTGTCACTTCATATTGCAGCTGAAGCACAAAAAGCTGGAGGAGTAGCTGCCTTCATAGATGCTGAACATGCATTAGATCCAATATATGCAAGAGCTCTAGGTGTAGATGTTGATGAACTCTTGGTTTCACAGCCTGATACAGGAGAACAGGCTTTAGAGATTGCTGATATGCTTGTACAGTCAGGAGGGTTGGATGTTATAGTCATAGATTCAGTAGCCGCTCTTGTACCAAAAGCAGAAATAGAAGGCGAAATGGGCGACACACATGTAGGTCTTCAAGCAAGATTAATGTCTCAAGCACTAAGAAAGCTAACCGGTTCAATTGGTAAATCAGGAACTACATTGATATTCATCAATCAAATTAGGGAAAAAATAGGTGTTATGTGGGGTTCACCAGAAACAACAAGTGGAGGTCGGGCTTTAAAATTTTATGCCTCAGTGCGAATTGATGTAAGAAGAATCGAAACATTGAAAGTTGGAGCAGAACAAATAGGGAACAGAGTACGAGCTAAGTTAGTAAAAAACAAAGTCGCACCTCCATTCAGAGAAGCTGAATTCGATATAATGTTTGGTTTAGGTATATCTAGGGAGGGTAGCTTACTAGACGTAGCAGTCGAAAGAGGTATAGTAAATAAAGCAGGAGCATGGTTCACTTATGATGATGTACAGTTGGGTCAAGGTAAAGAAAAAGCTAAGTTGTTCTTAAGGGACAATACAGATGTAGCCATACAGCTAGAAAATGCTGTCCTTAACGAAGTTGGATTAACAGACTCAAAAGATAAAAAGAAAGAAAAAGAAGACAAAGTAATAGATGAATAAAAATTACTAATTATAATTTTTATTAATGAAGCAATCAATACAACTGCAGACTAAAAAGAATAAAAGAAATACAAGATCTCATTTAAAGTATCATATTAAAACCTTTGGTTGCCAAATGAATGAGTATGATTCCGGTAGGGTAGCTAGAATATTGGAATCTGATGGAATGACAAAATCTACAAATCTACCAGATGCTGACTTACTTTATATAAATACATGCACAATAAGAGAAAACGCAGATAATAAATTGTACGGAACATTGGGAGAACTAAAAAAATGGAAAGATAGTAATTTGAATAGAAAACTTATTGTAGGGGGTTGTGCATCTCAGAAGGATAAAGAATTAGTTAGAAAAAGAGCTCCTTGGGTTGATGTAGTTTTAGGAACAAATAATATAGGAAATTTACTTGATTTAATTGAACATGCTGAGTCTATAGGTCCGATAACAGAAATTGATAATGTATTCGATGATTCTATGGAAAACTTTTCATCGATAAATGAAGAAAGTGCTTCAGGAATGATAACAATACAAATTGGGTGCAATAATGCATGCTCATTTTGTATTGTACCAACAGTGCGAGGCCCAGAGAAAAGTAGAAGACCACTTGATATATATGATGACGCAGTTGAATTAGCAAAATCAGGAATCAAGGAAGTATTACTGTTAGGTCAAAATGTTAATTCCTATGGTAGAGATTTGAAAATTGATAATAAACATAGTCCATATTTCGTAGAGCTATTGGATATGATATCTGAGATTGATGGGATAGAAAGGATTAGGTTTATTTCGCCTCACCCAAAAGATGTAAATAATAAACTGATAGATACAATCAGTAAAAATAATAAAATTTGTAATCACATTCATCTTCCTTTACAAAGCGGAAGTGACAGAATATTATTTGATATGAAAAGAGGGTATACACAAAAAAAATATTTAGAAAAAGTTAGAATTATAAAAAATAATAATAAGGATATTTCAATTACAACTGATGTCATTGTTGGATTCCCAGGAGAAACAGATGAAGATTTTAAAGCTACTTTGGATGTAATTAATAAAGTCAAGTTCGACTCAATATTTATGTATAAATTTTCTTCTAGACCGGGCACTATTGCTGACACTATGAAGAATAAGTTTATTGACAAATCAATAATTGATAATAGATTTAATACTTTAAAAAATATTCAAACATCAATTAGCAAAGAGCAACTCTCTCGATTCATTGGAAATAATTTGGAAGTATTAATTGATGGCCCTTCAAAAAATAATAAAAATAAATCATCTGGGCGAACAGATTCAAATCATATTGTTATTTTAAACGAATTAATTGAACCTAATACAATCATAAAAAGCAAAATAACTAGCAATACACCTTTTGTACTTTACGGGAAGATACAATAATTTGTTATATTTCATTACAGGTACAACTGGATCGGGGAAATCTTTACTTGCTCACGAGTTAGCATTGAAACATAGTCTTAAAATATTGTCATTAGATTCAATGGCTATATATAAAAATTTAGACATTTTAAGTGCTAAACCAACCAAATCAATGCGTGAAGAAGTAGAGTATTTTGGCTTAGATATAGTTGAGGAAAATACTAATTTTTCTGTTTTTGATTACTTATCATACTTATCTGATATACAACTAGACAAAATATCTCATAAAGAAGATATATTGGTCGTTGGTGGAACTGGTTTATATTTTAACGCTGTAGTTGGTAAATATAGTTTTAGGAAAATAGATAATAGTTATAGAGATCAATTAGAAGCATTATCTCTAGAGAGTTTGCAGGAGATATATTCTAATAATCATCCCAACAAAACATCTGTTGACTTAAAAAATAAAAGAAGATTAATTCGAGCAATCGAATCTAATAATGAAATAGAATATAACAATATGTTAGATTTTAAGTTACCAAACAAAAATATTGGAGTTTTTTGGGATAACCCTGATTATATGGAGAACATACACAATAGAACACACAATATGATAAGGAATGGATTGGCAGACGAAATAAGACATCTAGATAGTCCAAGTAGAACAATACAACAAGCAATAGGTTATAAAGAGGTTTTATCTATAAATGATGAAGCAAATTTAATAAGTGAAATCAATAAGAAAACGTATAAACTCGTGAAAAAACAAAGAACTTGGTTTAAAAAAATTAAGAATTTAATCTATTTGCATACAGATTCAGAAAATAAAATACTATCAACTTTGGGAGGATTATCAAATGGAAGATTATAAATATATGTCTGGAGCTGGTAACACCTTTTATATTGGTACAGATTTGCATATAAATTCCGATATAGAAGTCATATCCTATGTTGCCGATTCAAAAATTGAAATAGATGGTGTTATTTCAGTATCTATAAATAAAGAAAATAATGATACTTTAGATATGGAATATTTTAATTCTGATGGATCAAAAGCAGAACTATGTGTTAACGGTGTTAGATGTGCATCGAAATATGCTTATGATAATAAATATTTCGATAATACGACAATATTTATCAATACTCCATCGGGTCTTATTCAAACATTAGTTGAAGATGACGATATCGTTTCTAGTTTTATCAATCCTCCATCTCTACCTAATGGTCTTAACGAATATGAAATTTTGGGTTTCAAAGGAGTTATTGTTGATGTTGGTAATCCTCATTTTGTAATTATGAATAACAATATTGATGATATTGATATAGAAACAGTTGGCAAACATTGTCAGAATATTGATACGTTTCCAAATGGCACCAATATAGAGTTTTACAATATCCAAGATAAAAATAATGTTAATGCACGTGTATTTGAAAGAGGAGTTGGAGAAACATCAGCTTGCGGGTCAGGCGCAGTAGCAATATATTATGTGATACTGAACAATCGTTTAGTATCAGACAATATATTTTTACACTATCCAGGTGGAAAACTTAATTTAAAAAACGATAATAATAAAATATATTTGTCAGGCGAAATTAAATATCTCTAAATAAACAAACTACTTTTCCAATAATGTTATGTTCACTTGTAACTTTAATTCTTTTATATTGTTTGTTAGCTGGTATTAAATAGGGCTTATTATCAATCTTCTTATAAAATTTAACAGTAGCTTCGTTATTAATCATTGCTGCAACGATATCATTGTTTATATAGTTTGTTGTTTTCTCTACAACTACAAGATCTTTATCTAAGATTCCAGCATCAATCATTGAATCTCCTGATACTTTTAAGGCAAATATGTCATTCTTTGTATCATATTTTTCTGGGATTAATAATGTTCCAGAATTATATTCTTCTGCTAATAATGGATGCCCAGCAGCTATCTCACCGACAATTGGTATTGATATACTGTTATTTCGATAATTATCAAAAGCTATTGATCTAGATTTTGATTTATCTCTCGAAATTAAACCATCTTCCTCGAGCTTCGTTAAATGATATTGAACTGAACTTGTTGATTTAAGTCCAACTTCTTTACAAATTTCACGTATCGTTGGAGGAATGCCTTTTTCAAAAATTTCTTTTTTAACAAATTTCAGAATTCTGTCTCTATTGTTCATAAAGCAATTATAGTACAAATGTTCGAATCAAAATTGTATATTATTTTAATTTGATTATTGCGATAACAAAATTAATATATACAACATATGGTATGCCCATACTGCACAAATGAAGATACTTCTGTTGTTGACTCTAGAAAAAATAACGACGGATCAATTATTCGTAGAAGGAGAAATTGTGACAATTGTAAAAAAAGATTCACCACATACGAAACAGCTCAAATTCAATTAGTTGTTAAAAAAAAGAGTGGTGAATTCGAAGACTTTAATTATGAAAAATTAATAAACGGTATAAATAATGCGTGTGTTGACACTGGATTAAATAAAGAAATGATAATAGAGGTTGGAGAGGAAATATCTACAATCTTACACAGTAAAGGCCCAGAAGTTACTTCACTGATGATAGGGGAGTTAGTTTTACAGAGGCTTAAGGAATTGAATGAAGTTGCATATATGAGGTTTGCATCAGTGTATAAAGAATTTTCAGAAGTATCTGACTTTGAAAAAGAAGCTGCAGAACTCGATTAAGGAAAAGGAATCAAGGAATTATATAATACAGTAATTTGATTCTCAAATTGATCAAGTGTATTTTCATAGGATTGGGATATGAAGTCTTTGTTTAGGGCTATCGATAGTATTAATGATTTGCTAGTTTCTAATTCTTTATTTCTAAGAGAAGCTAAATACTGTCCATGTAGTTCATTAGCAATCTCTATTGATTGATAAATCTTTATATTATGATCATTAAATAAAGAAATATTTGGTAATTGTTCATAATTAGAAATACTGCTTGCTGATATATTCGATAATTCAATTGTTAGGTTATTAATTGTTTCAGGGTCTGCTTGTTCTGGTAAGTTAGGGTATACAAGAATTTCTGTATTTAGAATTCTATATGAAATAATTAAATCTAGTTCGTTGATGAGAAGGAGATGATTATTGAGATTTTGTTCAAGATCTTCAATATTAGAATACCTACTGATATTGTCAAAATCATAATTAATACTTCTGTATACATTTTCGTAAGCAATAAGTTGAGCTTCAACAATTTGCAAATCTGCACTTGCATTTGATATATCATATTTTGAATAAAATGAATCAGTTGATATAACAATTATGTCATCTAATTTATAATATAGTTCATTTAATGAATCAGATAGTACGAT
>Ga0066862_10000792_pt1 | contig 12810 bp, 12 predicted proteins | sample ETN02SmetaG_FD_66431 | JGI IMG/M metagenome (GOLD analysis project Ga0066862, IMG submission 66431) | Marine microbial and viral communities from oxygen minimum zone, Eastern Pacific Ocean - ETNP2014F10-02SV255 | ecosystem: Environmental > Aquatic > Marine > Oceanic ... | reverse complement strand
ATGAAACAGGGGCTCAGATTGTAAAAAAAGCCTACAATGAGAAACGATCAATCATAGATGTGGCCAGCGAAATGACCGACTTGGATTCCGATACTCTTTCTCAAATACTCGATCCTGTAAAACTCACCAGGAATCAATAGTCCTAATAGCATTCCTGTGCTTGATCTCATCAGAAAAAGCTATCTCAATACTGTTCCCTCTGAGGATCCGGTACAAGACGTCAAAGATAAGTTACCAAAGCCTATAGTCGAGCATTACATTAATAGAACCACACTTAAACATGCTGCTGTAATGATAGGAATCACCCAGTCAGAGGAAAATGAATTGAACGTACTGCTAACTAAACGAACCAGTCACCTCAAACATCATGCTGGAGAGATCAGTTTGCCCGGCGGTTCATTTGATGTGAGTCAGGATCAAGATATTACCATGACTGCTCTTAGAGAGGCAGAGGAGGAAATTGGTTTAGACAGGAATCAAAGCGAGTTGATTGGGTATGTTTCGCCGCAGGTCAGTCTAGGAACTGGTTTTATAGTGACCCCAATAGTCAGCTTGATACCCAAAGATTTTCTACCGACGATGAACAAAGACGAGGTTGAGGAGATTTTCGAGGTTCCATTAAGTTTTCTTATCGATCAAAACTCTGTCCAGAATGAAAGAAGAATATATGACCAAATTGAATGGACCGTTTATAGCTATAGATACTTCGATCATTTGATATGGGGTTTGACCGCTCAAATCTTGAGAAAATTTTCAGGGGTAATTGTTTCGGATCAATGAAAAAACTACACAAGGTAACCAATCAATTAAGAGACCCAAAGAAAGGATGTCCTTGGGATAAAGAGCAATCGTTTGAATCAATAGCTGATTGCACCATCGAGGAAGCATATGAAGTTGTTGAAGCCATTGAAAAAAAGGATTATGAATCACTCAAGGATGAGCTGGGTGATCTTCTATTTCAGGTCAGTTTTCATTCTTTAATAGCAGAGGAAAAGGGTCTTTTTACGCTCGATGATGTCATTGATTCAATCACGGAGAAATTGATCAGAAGGCACCCACATGTTTTCTCAGATAAGACGATCAGCAGTTCAGACACACAAACGGATGAGTGGGAGAAGATCAAACTCAATGAGCAGAGAGCGAAAGATAAATATGCTAGCTTAATGGACGGAATCGGCAGCAATCAACCTGCGTTGAGTCAATCAATAAAGATTGGCAAAAAGGCCAGAGCAGTCGGTTTTGACTGGCCTGACATTGAAGGAGTATATGAAAAGTTTGATGAGGAACTCAACGAACTTAGAGGAGCAGTAGAATCAAGTGATCAAGATGAAATTAAGAATGAGTTGGGAGATTTATTTTTTACGCTCGTTAGTTTTGCTAGACATTTGAAAATCAACCCTGAGAATGCGCTCAGGAGTAGCAATAGAAAATTCATTAGTCGCTTTAAATTTATGGAGGATCAACTTAAAGCACAAAACAAGAGTTTCGAAGAAGTGAATCTGAGTGAGTTAGAATCATTATGGGAGCTTGCTAAGGAGAGTAACCAAAGTGAGCAGTGACAGACAGATCACTCGTCTTAAATCACAAGCCAACCGACTGCCAAATAAACCTGGCGTTTACGTTATGAGCAATGAGCATGGCAAGGTCATCTACGTAGGAAAAGCAAAAGGCTTAAAGAATAGAGTCAAAAGCTATTTCACACCTAAGCCATCAAATGAGAAAGTTCAAGCCATCTTAAAAGAGATCCAAACAATAGAGACCACCATTACTATCACCGAGAGAGAAGCACTTATTTTAGAAAATACACTGATCAAACAATACAATCCTAAATTTAATGTTCTTCTGAAGGATGGAAAGAGTTATCCATACATAGAGGTCAGTTTCAATCATGATTTCCCCAAATTTGATTTTCATCGGGGAAAAAAGAAATCGAAGAACGCTAAATATTTTGGTCCATACCCAAATGTATACGCGGTAAGGAATACTTTGAGCAACCTCCAAAAAATATTTCTTCTCAGAAATTGTAGCGATTCTTTTTATAAGAATCGTTCAAGACCATGCTTGCAATTCCAGATTAAAAGATGTTCGGCGCCCTGTGTTGAAGAAATTAGCAAAGAAGACTATTCATTCAATGTGCATCAAGCAGTGAATTATCTAAAAGGAAACGACAGAACCATTATTGACAATTTCATCACTGAGATGGAAAAAGCATCAACGGGCCAGAACTACGAAAGGGCTGCCTTCTTTAGAGATCAAATTGCCAATCTCAAAGTCATTCAATCACAGCAGTATGTTGATGGGACGAAAAAAGTGGATGCAGACGTGATCTCATTGGCGGAAATAGAGGGAATGTATTGTTTGGCAATATTATTTATTCGTCAAGGGAAGATACTGGGGAGTCGATCCATCTTTCCATCAAAAACAAAATACGATTCTTATGAAGAAATTCTGTCCTATTCGTTGATGCAATTCTATTTAGAGCATGACATTCCCAGAGAGATCATTCTCAATAAAAGTTTGAAAGAAAAGAAGATAATCGAGCAAGCCTTAATTGAAACACAAGATAGGCAAACAAAGATCAAAGATCGCGTGATCTCATATCGAGCAAAATGGCTTCAAATATCAAATACGAATGCTGAAGAATCACTGAAATCAAAGTTGGCATCCAAAGCTTCAATCAGAAATCAATTAGCTGAGCTGACAATATTACTCGGGTCTAAGAAAGAACTTAAAGATATCGCTTGTTTTGATGTTAGTCATCATATGGGCGATAAATCTGTGGCTGCCTGTGTCAGGCTCAATGAAGACGGATTCAGTAAAAATGATTATCGCCGATTCAACATCGAGGGAATAACTCCAGGTGACGATTATGCCGCAATCTCAAATGCTGTTGAGAGGTATTTCAAGAGAATCAATAATGAGAATAAGAATCCTCCAGATCTTTTGATTGTGGATGGCGGAAAGGGCCAAGTTAATTCAGTTAAGAAAATACTTCTTTCACTATCGATGAAAGACCAAATGATCATTGGGATTGCTAAAGGGGATAAAAGGGATCCAAAGAATGACCGAGTCTTTCTGCACGGAGAAAAAACACCGCTTAATATGGATGGGCAAAAATCAGGCAAATTCTTGGTTCAATCCATACGAGATGAGGCTCATCGTTTTGCAATAACAGGACATAGAGCCAAAAAAAGGAAGCAGCTCCTTCAATCCGATCTTGAGTCCATAGATGGAATTGGGCCTAGCAAGAAAAAGAATCTTTTGACCCAATTTGGAGGCATTCAGGAGGTCAAGAGAGCCTCGGTTGAGGATTTGTTGACTGTTGATGGCATCAATAAGAATTTGGCTAGAAAGATTTTCAATCATTTTAATCCAAACTGATCACGTTCCGATATAATTGATTAATGTCTCTTAAATCCAATATTGCCAATATATTGACCCTCATTAGGATTGCATGTATCCCACTGATGGTATTTGTATTTTTTTCCAATCTAGAAAATGCAAGACCACTTTCTGCCATAATTTTTATAATCGCTGCTTTGACAGATTGGTTGGACGGCTGGGTTGCACGTGAATTTGATCAAACCTCAAAATTGGGTGCTTTTTTGGACCCCGTTGCAGATAAATTGATAGTTTGTATCGCCTTGCTGATCATTGTTCAATCTGATCCATCAATCATTAACACGCTTGTCTCCATTGTTATTATTGGAAGAGAGATTTCTATTTCTGCATTGAGAGAATGGATGGCAGAACTAGGAGAGAGGCATCAGGTATCGGTCATTGCTTTCTCAAAACTTAAGACTATTCTGCAAATGGTTGGTCTCTCATGTATGTTGTATAAACAGCCTTTACTCAGTCTTGATATTTATTTAATCGGAATGATTTCACTCATTGTTGCAAGTATACTTACGGTTTGGACAATGGTTATTTACCTTGCCAAGGCGTGGCCATATTTACAGGGAGGAATAGATTAAGATGAATCGATTGACTATTTCAATGCTGACATTTATTTTTTCTCTAAATATACATGCCTTATCTTCAGATAACGATCAGCAATTTCTGGCAATAATCGACGCAGAGTGGCAGCGATCGATCGATGAAAACCCGCTTTATGCCTCCTATATGGGTGATAAATCATCCAATCAGGATTGGCCAGACATCTCAGAAGCCACACTTAGGAAAAGACAACAAAAAACTCGAAAAGTATTAGAAGAGATTAGGAAAATAAATCCGGATGAACTGAGCAATCAAAACCAGTTGAATCACAGGCTATTCTTATACAACTACGAACGATCGGTTAGGGGGCAGCAATTTGATTCTCATTTACTCGTATTCGGTCAAAGAGGCGGAATACAACTAGAGCATGAAACTGCAGAAAGTTTAGGTTTTATGACCAAACAAGATTACACAGATTGGATTATTCGCCTTGAGAAGCTTCCAAATTATATTGAGCAACACATTACGCTTGCAAAACTTGGAATAGAAAGAAATGTCACAGCGCCAAGAATTTTGATGGAGAGAGTCTCAAGACAAATTGAGCTTCAGTTAGTCGATGATCCTAAAGATAGTCCCTTTTTTAATGTTTTTGCATTAATTCCAGAGACAATTGATGAGAAATCAACAATTCAGGAGCAAGCCATACGAGTAATCTCAGAAATCGTCATTCCTGCATATCAAGAATTCAGAGATTTCTTCGTCGATGAGTATATGCCTGCATCTAGAATTTCCATCGGAGTATCAGATTTACCCAATGGCAAGGCATGGTATGAGAATCTTGCGAGATACCATACCACAACAGAATTGACACCAGAGGAAATACATCAAATAGGACTCACTGAGGTAAAGAGAATAAGATCAGAAATGAATCACATTATAGACAGTGTGGGCTGGGATGGGACGTTTGATGAATTTCTAAATTTTTTGAGGACAGATCCTCAATTCTACTTTGAAACACCTGAGGAGCTACTCCAATCTTATTTGGCAACTTCTAAAAAAATTGATCCCAAAATTGTGCCACTTTTTAAAGTTCTACCAAGAATGCCATATGGCATCAAACCAATTCCTGTCGAGTCGGCTCCCGATACCACGACTGCTTATTATATGAGACCATCAGCAGATGGATCGAGAGCTGGTTATTATTATGTCAATCTTTATAAACCTGAAGTGAGGCCTAAATATGAAATTGAAGTTCTTTCTGTTCATGAAGCTGTACCGGGTCATCACCTTCAGATTGCACTTGCGATGGAAATTGAAGACATCCCTAATTTTAGAAAATATTCAGGTTACACAGCGTATGTTGAAGGATGGGGTCTTTATAGTGAAAGCTTGGGTTATGATATGGGGCTTTATAAAGACCCATACTCTGAATTTGGAGCACTAACTTATGACATGTGGAGAGCGATCAGATTGGTTGTCGATACAGGGATGCACTATAAGAATTGGAGCAGAGATGAAGCGATTGAATTTTTTAAAGAGAATGCAGCCAAAACTGAGCAAGATATTATCAATGAAATAGATCGTTACCTTATTATGCCTGGCCAAGCTCTGGCATATAAGATTGGTCAGTTAAAAATTATGGAATTAAAAGATAAGTCGAAGACAACCTTGGGGGATAAATATGACATCAAGGATTTTCATCATGTTATTCTTGGAGAAGGAGCTCTACCACTGGATCTTCTAGAAGAGAAGGTAAATTATTACATCCAAAACAATCAATGAAACAGAGTCTGTAATTGGAAGCCTTACTTAATAATATTGAATTAATTCTGGATGGTGAGATTTTGCCAGGGTTTGTTTTTGGAATAGTTCATGTGGGTTTAGTCATTATTGGATTTTATACTGGATGGAGCATAAACAGACTCTTGAAGATAACCTCAAAGGGGTATATTTCTGGAATAATTGGTGCATCGTTGGCTCATGTGATTGCAGATTTGGTCGCATCTGTAATAGATCCCTCAATGAGAGCAAGAACTGCCGGAATAGTAATTGGAGGTTTGATTCCATTATTATTGATTCCACTTCTTGAAAAATATATAACTAAGAGCGAGAGCCATATAATGATCGGAGATCATGAAGACATTAAGAAAGATTTAGAAGGAGAGCACCATCATTAAAAAAACACTGCTGGTTTTATTACCTATATTATTTATCACCTCCTGTGGCGGTGGCGGTGGCGGGGGTGTCTCTTTCTTTCTAACCGTAGCATCCTTCAATTTTACTACAGATGAAGATACTGCTTACCAAGGAAACTTGACCTATTCATCTAATGGAGGTGGATCCATCACCATACAGATTGATTCCCTTCCAAAGAATGGAACATTGCAAGCATCATCTAGTGGTCAATTCACTTATACGCCCAATAAAGATTTTTCTGGCACAGATTCATTTGCCTTTAAGGCAAATTCCGTTCAAGAGAATTATACATCTACACCTGCCACAGTTTCGATAACAATCAATGCTATAGATGATCCACCTACTTTCGCTTTAAATTCGGAAAACAACATAGGTGATATTGTTTTTCTCAAAGCCGGCTCAGCTTTAGAATTGATCGGATCTGTTTCAGATCCAGACTCTGCCTTAGACGAAATAGAATTTTCTGCAGAACTGAGGGATATTAACCTGAATCTTGTCAGCACTTTTGCCTCTTCAGCTAACGATTCACCAATATCGGCTGTTATTGAAGATGATGGTAGAGCAACAGTAACCCTCGATCTATCTAGCCAAATTGATGCAGGATATTTTACTCTCAATATTCTTGCTTGTGATGCTTCAGGAGACGATTCATGTGGCGATGATTCTATTCAAGCTCACTTTGCTACAGGTTATCGTGAGGTTGCTGATCATAAGACATACAACATAATGGGCTCCTATGGAACATATAGTGATAATAGAAGGAATACAGACATGCTAATCATGTCTGACTCAGCAAGTGGAACTACAGGTATTGAGAGTTTCCAAGAAAAGATGATTGAGTCAATTGACCTTCTCTATAATTCATCTGCGGCAGAATATTTTGATGGTTTTTTTAATATTATGGTCATTGAACCATTGACTCCAAATGGTGATTCTGCAATTGAGATGCTCAATGACGGAAGCTGTGTCGAATGGTCTGATAATACTTTTTGCTATAGTTCTTCCAAGCTTTCCGCGCTTGAAGACGAACTTTTTCCTGATATTTATCCCGATGTGACTGCTATTATCACGGCATTATCAGGCAGAGGCATTACAAGATATGGGGGCGGAAGACCCACCACTATGGTTCAGCCTATTGCCGAGAGAACTGCTAGAACATTTATGCATGAGCTAGGTCATTCTCATGCAAATTTAGGTGATGAGTACTCTGCAGATGGCGAGAGAGAATATACAGATGAAGAAGTCGAAGATTATAGCTATTGGGACATGAATGTTGCCGTTGAAGATGATCCTAACCTCATTAAATGGAGTCATTTTATAGCCAATAAGACCAGCGTTCCTGGCATTGATCCTTTAGCCAGCAAGTTAGAGACAGGAATTTTTGAGGGCAGTTATTATTCTGAAGAAGATTCATACAGACCTAGACAATATTCGGTTATGGGCTGCAGTCGATGTGAAGATGTAGATCCTGGTTGTTGGACCATTCAGTTTGAAAGGCAAAATTGTGCTGATTTTATCGATGTACACAGAGAGGGTTTTGCAATTCAATCGATACTTAATTTATTCAGGGACGCTTTTGGTTCTGGAACTGCATTCATTGGCGAAGAGAGTCTTACAGGACTTACAATGACGGCAGGCATTGTAGATGGAGGTCAATTGGATACTTCAAAGCTTAAATTACAGTGGTACATAAATGGGCAAATGGATTCCTCAAAAGACAATCTTCTCGAGGTGAGTTTTGATAGGCCCACTACTGATGCTTGGGCAAAGTACACTTGGAAAATACTAGATACGACCGGAATCATTCTTGTTGAAGATGACATTGATGATCCGAATGATTGTTATTTGGGTCTTTTTGATCGTTATTACGCGAGTTTCATAGATTCTAATGATGAATGGCAGTCAGAGTACCTTCCTTTGAATCTAGAAAATTCATCATTTGATGACTACCAATATGGCTATACGACAGGCTGTGCCAGCGGAACGCTTATGATCAACTGGAGAAAATTCTAATGCAAAAGAAAATATTTATTTTTTTACTATTGCTCTTATCTTTTGGATTGCCAAATTATCTAAATGCACAAATCAAGCATGACAATCGGATCAAGCTTCAGTACTCAGACGTCTCTGAATTCAAAGCATTAAAGCTCAAAGGTTCTCAGAGGAATCTTGAAATCACAGAAATCAAAAATGTGAAACGAAATATCAGAATTGAGAAACAACTTAGAAAATCTATGCAGAGAAAAAGCGATTACTTCATTTCTCTCGAAAACAATGATGGCAATGTCATCTACCAATATGGAATTGGTAATCCTTTTGTGATTCATTTACAGCATTCTGGATTTGAAGATGAGATCGCACGTGTAATCAATGATAATGCAGAAATAATGATCTACTATCCTTCAAAACTTAAGCCAACTTCAATCAGTCTTAAAAGGAAGCCAACTTCAATCAGTCATAAAAAGACCAAAAATGAAAAAGCTGTAACGTTGGATCGTATTTCAATCATGAAATAAATCAAAAGCAACTTCAGTGTCAAGTCAGACGACATTAATCACACTAAAGAATATCCCTGAGGGTATTCCAAATGTTGATGACTTTGAAATCATTCAATCAACCATTAGATCTCCTGAACCAGGAGAATTCTTGGCAGAAACAATATACCTGGCTCTGGATCCATATATTCGAGTGACCATGGTTGGCAGACATTTCTTTTCAACACCTGGAATTGGTGATGTTCCAAGAGGGTCTACTATATCCAGAGTCATTTCTTCCAAGCATGATTCATTCAAAGAAGGAGACATAGTCGTCATGGAGTCGGGGATGCAAAGCCATGCGATTTCCGATGGACGTGATGTTCATCACGTGAATACTGGTTCTGCACCGATTACGACCGCGCTTGGCATTCTAGGAATGCCTGGTTTTACTGCCTATTCCGCGCTTCTCGGACCCGCACAATTAAAAGAAGATGATGTGGTTCTTGTATCAGCTGCATCAGGAGCTGTGGGATCTATGGTTGGTCAAATTGCCTCTATAAAAAATGCAAAAGTCTTTGGAATTGCCGGCGGGATAGAGAAGTGTAAATGGACGATTGAGAATGCGTCTATGAACGAATGCATTGATCGAAAGAGTGAAGACATTGATGAGAGACTCACAGAGTTTTGCCCGCAAGGCGTAGACATATTCTTCGATAACACCGGTGGAGTCATTCAGAGCGTTGTTTTATCCAAGCATCTGGCTCTAAATTCAAGAATTATCCTATCAGGTATGATCAGTCAGTATAACTCTAGCACACCACCATCTGGGCCAAATTTGGGCAATATCTGCAAGCAAAGAGCAACAATATATGGATTCGTTGTTTATGATTTTGAGCACATGAAGGAATCTTTCATAAGGGATGCCACCGGTTGGTATGAAGATGGATTATTGAATTATTCGGAAGATCTTATTTTTGGCATTGAGAACACACCCAACCATTTTATTAAGCTTATGAAAGGCGAAAACTTTGGAAAAACCATTGTTCAGTTCATTGATTATTAGGCCTCAAATTTTTGTACATCAATCCTCAGTCCAGCAGGTGATCTAAAACTTATCATTTCGCCTTTTCCATAGATGAGATCCAGGGATTTAAATTCTTCATAAGGCATCGATCTTGTTCGAAGTTTTTCTTTTATGAGGGATAAATTGTCTGCTTTAAATAGGCAATGCAGTGTTCCAAGTGCAGGTGGATTTGCTGTTTTATATAAATTATTCTGTTTTTCAGCACCGACGTAAGTAACGAGCTCAACCCTTCCATACTGATCAATTTCATCACCTTCGAGCAAGTTCAATCGAAGTCCTCCTCCTTTGGGCAGGCCAATCATCTTCTCAATATGATCTCCAAATAGATCCTCACTCACAACTTCTTTGAGTGAGAATAAATCCATGAAAAAATCGGTCTCTTTCTCCAAGTCTGAAACGATGGTAACCAGTGATGTAATCCCACCATAACCTTTGTTTGATAACTGTATTTCCTCACCTATTTCCTCTACAAAAATAATATTGGTGTAATCGTGTCCTGGCATTTGAACTTCCAATACATCGGCTCCAATGGATTCAATTTGATAAGCAACGTATTTGGACCTGAATGAATAACCAAGGTCAGTCAATTCATGATATTTTTTAGGTAGGTTAAGACATTTCAAATCCAGATTTTTTGGACCAAGATCTGTTGCGTTTGCATGTTGACGAACCGGAAGCAATGGGTTCTTGAATTGAACCAAGTGAATTCTTCCCACATCAACCTGAGGTGTGGTCAATAGCGCTTGTTTTTCAATTTGATCATCATCAAGACCCCAAAGTTTAGACAGATCCAAGTCTATCCCATTTCTCTCAGAGACAACGTCAAGACCGAAATCCCTTACCCACATATCAGTCGCTTTATCGATGCTTCTTACGCCGACGATGATGTTGTCAATGGATCGAGCCATGCTCAATTTCTACCAATTAATATCTTCGCCGTTGTATCTTACGAAGGTGCCTGAAGATTCAGTATCTAAATCGTTTATTTGTTTTAGCATGCCTTCGATACTTTCTTGCGGCTCAAGATTGGCTCCGCCACCGTTCATTCTTGTTTTTACATAGCCTGGACACATTGCCAACACTTTTATTTCTTCATCTTTCAGAATATCAGCCAACAAGGCAACGGATTTATTGAGCGCGGTTTTACTGGTGGCATACGCAAAAGCTTTTTGGTGATCATCAGCAATTGAGCCGACCACACTTGAGATAAATATCATTTTTTTATCGTGACCTTTTTTGATTTGCTCTAGAAATGTTTCAGCCATTTTAACCGGCCCAAAAAGGTTTGTTTTGAAAACATCAGACCAAACATCATAGTCAATTGTTCCAAAATGTTGTTTATAGGTATTCTCAAAGTAGGGCAGTGGCCCAATGGTGCCTGCATTATTAATCATCACATCTATGGCAACATCTTCTAGACGATCATTCAGCTTTATAATTGAATCATGATTATTAATGTCCAATTTCACTACAATCAAATTTTCATGATATTTTTCAGACAATAATTGCAATTCATCAATATCATCTATATTTCTACATGCGGCATAGACAATATGATCTTTGTTTAAAATCTGTTTCGTGAATTCCAGACCTAGTCCTCTGTTTGCACCCGTGACTAAGTATTTTTTTTGATCACTCATAGGGTTTCCTTGTTATTTAAGATTTAATTAAGAAGAGATATTTTCTCTCATAATTTTCACAATATGTGATTAATCAGTCAAAGAAAAATATAGATTATTTGCGGAAAAATATTTTAACTGATTCAGTTTTATATTTCCCTTAGTTATCAATTTATAATTTCAATACATCAATACCTGGATCATTCTCAAAGTAATCCCCTATATCACTGGTTTAGGAGTTGATGATGAAACTGAATCTCAAGGCCTTGATCTAATGAGCCATGGAGAAAGGGGATACAATATGGGGTAAGGCCAAACTCTACGATCATTTTCTGTGCCAAATAATTATGTGGAAACTTGAATTACTTAAGATCCAATATAGAATCTTAGTTCTAGTAAGTAATAAAAAAGGTTTGAAGCTATGAAAGAAATTGATATTGAGAAAACCTGTAAAATCCTAGATAACATCATGAAGTACGAATTGGCAGGCGTCGTTAGATACACACACTCATCCATGATGGTCAGTGGTCCTTACCGTATTCCCATTGTTGAATTTCTTCAAGCTCAAGCAAATGAATCATTGGTTCATGCTCAGGAAGCAGGAGAATTACTGAGTGGTTTAGAAGGGCATCCCAGTCAAAAGATTGCTGAAATTGAGGAAACTCATCAGCACTCGATAAAAGACATTCTCGAAGAAAGCTTAGAACATGAATTACATGCTCTGAGTTTGTACAATGATTTACTGAAAGAGGTTGAGAATAAGTCTGTTTTCTTGGAGGAGTTTGCAAGGAACAAAATTGGTCAAGAAGAACAACACTCCTTGGAATTGAAAAAAATGCTTAAGGATTACTCTTAATACCCCAATCCTATTTTCTCTCTTTTATTTTTTTTAAGAAGTTTACGAAAGTAAATATTGGACCAAAGGCCCAGAAGAAAAAGAACCCACCGCGCTCCATTATTTCCAGTAGCCTGTTGTATTTCATTGCTCTTTAAAAAAAAGCCGATTCAAAGTTGAATCGGCTTTTTTCATACTTCTTTATATAAATTAAAAGTTATATTTATAAGACACTCTCCAGAGTCTAGGTAGATCTTGGAATTGTGTAATAAATCCGAGTGCTGCAAAGTCCAAAGTAGAATGGGACTCGGTTTCATCGGAGCAGTTTGTGCATCCTGCTATGACTCTCCAATCGCCTTCTAAAGGCGTATAAGTCATAGTGAGATCAATCTTACTTACAGCAGGCCTTAGGCCAGCTGGAGTATTGTTTTGATTGTTGAAGTACTCGTCTTCACGATTAATCACTCCGGTAAAGTTCAACTCACCATTTTCTAAAGAATGATCATAAGTAATTCCTAACCTATATGAAAAGTCGGGTGTTCTTTTTAGATCTTTATTTGCAATTCCTTCAGCACCTGGACGAAGTTCTGTATAACCGCCATCTAACGTTGCGAAGTTCGCAAATATGGTTAGGTTATCATTTGCGGCATAGAGCATTTCACC
>Ga0066862_10000791_pt1 | contig 12810 bp, 3 predicted proteins | sample ETN02SmetaG_FD_66431 | JGI IMG/M metagenome (GOLD analysis project Ga0066862, IMG submission 66431) | Marine microbial and viral communities from oxygen minimum zone, Eastern Pacific Ocean - ETNP2014F10-02SV255 | ecosystem: Environmental > Aquatic > Marine > Oceanic ... | reverse complement strand
TTTGCTTCAATAGAGAGGTGATTGCATCCTGAAAGATGCTTGATTAATTCCTCTGTAGGTTCTCCTAAGTCCGTCACAAATCCGGCTCTCCCTTCAGCAGTCGATAACACGAATGCAACATTATCGGCATTATCATGGGGGACTGGAATAGGTAAGATAGACAGGTCTGGGCCTACATCTCTACGTTCCAAATTCTCAAAGATTCTGCATTCATTTACAGGGTCTAGTGAGAGCCGTTCACATGTTTCTATGTTAGCGTGAACTTCTACTCCCCAGCGTTTTGATGCCGCCTTTGCACTTCGGCCATGATCTCCATGGTGGTGGGTTATTAGAATCGCATCCAAGTTCTCAGGGTGCATGTTGACCAAACTCATTCTCCGTTCTAGTTGCCTCATAGAAAATCCGCAATCAATCAGAATAGATGTTTCATCAGTTCGAATCAATGTTGAGTTGCCGCGACTTCCTGAACCCAAGTGGACAATTTCCATCTGAACCAACCCTACTTCCTGTTAATCGGCAGGACTTGAACGACTCGGTGTCTGTACGATTTTTGAATAGTTTCTCAAACTATTCCGTTTTCACCGAGCAGAGTTCTGTACGAACATCGCTCCATCAGCATGATAAGGCACTGAATAGGGTAAATGAATCGTTAAACCACCGGAGGTCATGAAATGCGTCGCAGGCAGACGGCTCTTCTTCTAGTGTTCTTGTTGGTTAGTGGCCTTTCTTTTGCCTCCCAGACTCGCCCCTCGGCACAAGTTGGAAGTGTAAATCCAGATGATACTACTGGGCAGGGTCCTCCAATCACCGATCAAGACAAGGATGGGATTCCTGATTTGCATGAAGAGTTGTTTTCACCGGTTCGAAATATTTCGTATATGGGAGGAATCCGCCAAATTCAAGGTTTAGATTCAACTAACGGTTCGGATAATGTATCAGATTTTGATAGAGATGGTTTGGATGCTTTGATGGAATACTGTTGGCCGTACTCAATGGACACTTGTTTCGATGAAAGAAAGACATTGACGGGCAGGCCCCCTGATTTAACTGAGTCCGGCTTACGTGAATTCCTTGATCCTCGAGTTGCCGATACTGATGGCGATGGATTGCCTGACGGGTTTGAGGTTTTCATGTGTATGAATGAGGGAGTTGGTTTCGTCAATGAGTCCTTTGCATGGACCTGTTCGGCCTTTGACCCATTAGATCCCTCTGACGGGTTTTTAGATTCAGATCGTTGTGCTGACTACTCCCTCGGTTGTGGCGATGGTTTTGATGTGAATAGTGACGGTGTAATCGAATCTCAGGAAGCATATACAAATGCGGAGGAATATTCCTACGGTTCTCCAACTGGATGGGTAACAGAGATTGATGGTTTGCGATGTTTTGGAACCATGGGGAGTCTTGTAGATTCAGCATGTTCGGATCTTGATAGAGGGATTAAGAATTTGAATAGTGGATGGCTCGGGACTGATCCTCTCCGAAATGATTCTGATGATCATTATTATTCTGGTGGCCAATTATTGACTCAGAATCGACGTGGTGATGGTATTGTAGACGGGTGGGAAGTCTACTTTAATCTTCAACCACTCAACAGTAGTGATGGAATTGTAGATACTGATTCTGATGGTTGGGATTCTAATCGTGATGGGCAGATTACTCCCGATACTTCTCTGGGAACAGTCGAGATTGGTGAAGCATTCAGCAATCTTCAGGAATATCAGGTTCACAATGATGGAGGATATAGTGTCAGATCTGGCTTGAAATCAGTAGAGCATAGGGTAATGGATCAGGTCGTTAGGATTTACGACCAAGGTTCTTCACCGTCATTATTACATCATGATGTAGTTGAAATCGTCCCAATCCCTGAACGGAATCAATTGATTCTTGGGACCAGATATGGCGTTTCTATAATGTCTGTTGCCGGACAGTCAGTGGATCACTTTGAGTTGCCTTCAGGTGCTCAAATGACCGACATGTTACATTGGGACCATCCTGAAGATGAACATTTGATTCTCTCCACTAATTTGGGGCTCCATACATTGAGACTTGATGGTGCTGGACTAGTTGACCAAGCATCCCTTTATTCGTCTCAAGTCGGTTCAATCGAATCGATCCATCGCCTAAATCTTGGAGGTTCGTTAATGTCGGTACTTGCCGGAGGTTCAGTTGGTCAAGCATGGATTATTCCAGTTGACACACAAGGTGCAATTGGAGATGCAGAGCCAGTAGAAGAATTGGAATCGTTATTGGCGTCAATCAATGGAAGTAGTATCTTATCTGCAGCTCATGCATCAGTTACCGGTTCTTCTCAGGTACTCTATGTGGGGACTACACATGGCCTGATTGCTTGGAATACAAGTGATTTACAAGGCGGTTCTCCACCGTACTGGATTTTTGATAATGTTACTGCCGAACAGTTTGTCCGACCAGCAGACGCCTTCAATTCTTCTCGTTCAGCAATAGTAAATGTCCTAATAATCGATGGTCCCCGTGGGCCTGATGGTTTGATTACTAGCGAGCAAACACTCTGGGTTGGTACAGAAGGAGGAGTACACCATTTCGATTTGATTGAGGGGGCAACCTCTCCAGAGACTGCTTTCTCTAGAGATCGAATGGAGAATAGCGAATTTGAACAAGATGGTGGAAACGACATTCGTTCATTGTGGATTGGCCAGAATGAGGTGATAGTTGGCTCTGCAGCAGGCACTTGGGTCTTAGAAGGAGATTATTCCAAGACATTTGGAGTAGATCCAGCTCATACCATGATTCCTGGTGCGATTCAATCGATTGCATTATTGGAAGTTGATAATATCACTCACCTGTATGGTAGTATTGAGCCGGGACGATTCTCGAATATCGTGCCTATCGATCCATTATCTTCTGATTCTGATGAAGATGGAATGCCAGATGGATGGGAATATGCCTATGATTTAGATCCAACGGATCCATTCGATAGAGACCTTGATCGAGATAATGATGGAGTTCGATTTGATCCAATGAGTGATTATGTGGATAAACCATGGACAAATTTGGACGAATTTCGATATGTCTCAACAACTGATGACGGTTTCAATGGCACAGATCCTTTGAACACCGATTCAGATGGTGATGGACTTGCAGATGGTTCAGAATATTGGGGTTGGTATTTCTCTGAAACTAACTTCACTTGTTATTATCTAAATTCGGATTACATATGTGACGAAGTTGTAGGGGCAGCCGCAGAGAGTGTCTATCTCTCTGGTTGGCTCGGAGGTGGAAGCGGCGGCGGCTCTGATACCCCTTCAGATCCGAGTAATACTGATTCAGATGGGGATGGAATGCCTGACGGTTGGGAGATTTCTAATCGAAGATGGATTGGCACTGAATTTACAGGTGGAAATGATTGGACACTTGATCCCTTAAACCCTAACGATGCCGATACGGATGCTGATGGTGATGGTCTTTCGAATCTTTGCGAATACAATTGGCAACAGACATTAGATTTCGCTCGAGAATCAGGTTTTCCATTACATGGTGAATCTGCTGAAGCAGCGCAAAATTGGACAGCAGTTGACCCCAACAATATCGATTCGGATGGTGACACATTACCTGATGGATGGGAGGCCAGATATGCTTGTGTTTGGATTTCATCCAATGCCGGAATCAATCCAATGAATGGCTCTGATGCTTTTGGTAATCCTGATGGGGATGGATACGATGTGAATCGCGATGGGGAAATTAGTGCAGATGAGGCATTCAATAACTGGATGGAGTATCATGTTGTAGATCGTATTCTTCTATCAAACGAAAGTGTGGATGGGATTGTCCATTTTTCTGATTTTGTTACTGCATTATACAATGACTCATGGACTTCTGGTCCTACAGTTTCATTTGGAGAACGAGCATCATCACTTGTTGAGGATTTAGTGCCTGTCGATGTCGATTCAGATCGTGGCTCGGCTGACCCTCTTTCTTCAGATAGTGATGGAGATGGGATGCCAGACGGTTGGGAGATTTGGTTTTCTAGATGGGACTCCTTTGATGAGAAGTGGACATTAAATCCTGTTAATGGTACAGATGCTTCTGGCGACCCTGATGGCGATGGAATGACCAATTGGGAGGAATATGGTTCGATTAGAAATCAAGATAACGAGGTTAGCACAATTGTTTCAGTCCCTCAATTCTATCTTTTTGTCACTGGAGGTGTCGGTACTCCTCAACCATGGAGTAGTGCAGGTGGAAATGTGTCCTTTGGGTCGTTCTTGACATCAGAACAATACAATTCGACTGGGCCAACCACCGATCCAAACAATCCTGATACTGATGATGATGGAATGCTAGATGGAATTGAATTACTGTTTACATCTTGGAATGAGACAAATGAGGAGTGGACTCTAAATCCACTTATTTCAGGGGATGGAGGCTATGATGGCGATCAAGATGCAGTTACAGATCGTGAAGAACTCAATCTAACTGTTGCGAATCCAATGAACGGTGGTTTAGCTCCGCCGGATGCTCCTAAGATGTGGGAAGAAGCTGAATCATTGGATCCAAATGAGGCAACTAGCAGAATATACCGAATTTTGTTTGGAAAAGAAGGCCGTGCCTCGATTGCAATTGCTCAATATGACGTATGGCAGGACACTGGTTTCGCTCCTCCGTTATTGGCAACTCTGTTAGGAGTTTCAGATCCAAATGACCCCGATACAGACCGAGACGGAATGTTGGATGGATACGAATATTGGTTCACAGAGTGGGATCTTGATGCAAATAGGTGGACAATGAATCCACTGACTGACACTGATATCAATGCTGATTCAGACAATGATTCATTTGATTGTGATGGAAATGGAGTAATTGATTCTGAAGAAGTATTTACTAATCTCAGAGAGTATGAGTCAAGGAGTTATGGAAAATATTCCCAAATCAATAATATTGATGCTGGAGTTGCTCTTCGCACCTTTGCCCAGGATTCCATAGATGCGATGATGCAAGAACAGGGGTTATCCGCAGTAGATGCGCAGAATCAGTTGTTTGAGAATTTCCGCTCCAAAGATGTCAAATCAAGCGAGCGTGTAATTCGAATTAATTCTGCGTATTCGGAGAATTTCAATTTGAGTCTTCTTGGGATTTCTGATCCCACTCATCCTGATTCTGACGGAGACGGACTTACAGATGGTTGGGAATTCTGTTATGCATTATATCGGAATACACAACCAGTGAACGCATATCGTTGGACTACAAATCCAGTTAATCCACTGGATGTAGATTATGATGCTGATGAAGATGGTTGGTTCGATCGATCAAGTAGTAAGCCAGTAGCGGAACAAGGTACTTGGAATCAAAGAACATTTACTCCTGGTCCAATAGAACATCAGATTTCACCTGGGAATTCTTATCTTTGGTTCACTAATTGGATGGAGTACGACAATGGAACAAATCCAATTTTATCTGATTCTGATAGCGATTCCAGGGTGAAGATATTCAAGACGATTGATGGAGTCACTACATACGAATCTGATTGGAATTTTACTGATGGCCGTGAAGTGTTCAAGTATGGTACTAATCCAAAAGACAACGACACAGATGGCGACATGATCCCTGATTGGTATGAATATGCAAAGGGATGGAACGAATCCAATGATAATTGGTCGTCTTACCGCCAAATACGTGTCATTTGGCAAGAAATTGGTCAAGATAATTGGAAGCCTCTGAATGTGATTCCGAATGGAGGTGGCAATGTTACCATTCAACGTGCAATATTAGATTGGACGTGGGTCACAATGGACCCTACTAATCCAAATGATGCTACTGATGATCCTGATAATGACGGGGGATGGGATTGTGGGGGAGCTGTTTGCGTATACATTAGATACAACAATTTCCAAGAATACTTTGGAATTACGAATGCCAGTCTTTCCAACGCGAATCTAGTTAGACAGACTCCATTATTGGATTGTAATGGTTCACCAATAGAAGAAGGGTGGCAGTTCCGAGAATATCTTCTTGGCCTTTGTTTACAGAATCCTACTAACATAAATTACATGAGGATGAATAAGGTCAACAATTCTGATTTACTTTATGCGCATATTGTTGATGATATGGATGTAGATTATCTTCAACAGAGTCCAGAGGATAATGTGAATATTGTTTGGGGTCAATGGACAGATTCTTGGAATCGAACATTTGGCGATGAGAATCATCTCCCCAATATTGGAAATGGCGAGTTTGTTTGGGGTTGGTATAATTTAGATATTGATGGTGATCAGATTGCAGATGGAACCGATCCATTTGATTATGACACAGACGGTGATTGGTTGAATGATTATTTCGAAATTGAAGACGACCTTCTCGATGGGATTCGAGGCAATGGCGGTTCACCCATTAGATACGATGACAGAGCAACATCCTAATCTGACCATTCGTGGTCATGTTCAAAGGCGGTTGATGTACTACAAGCACCATGAGCGGCAGCGTTTCTTCATCATCTGTCGGGCGCTCGAGCCCCATACTGCTCGTATTCCTCCTATTGGTATCCTCTCTAGTTCCATTAATTTCCACAGTTCAAGAAGTTGAGGCAAACCCAACTGGTCGCCATATTTACACATTTTCTGATGGCACAACTAGTGCAATTGCTCTAGCCTCACCAGGTTCCCCTGCTCGAAATATCATGGTGAGTTTACCGAGAGGTGCAGAAGTATTGGATGCTGAGATTACCCTTTCAGGAGCTTCATCTACTGGATGGAATCAGGTGACCTCTGTTAATCGGGCAGATTGGATGGATGGTGAATCTAATTCGGTAGATCCCCGTTCTGATGATTTATCACTCGGTTTTTCCAATCCTGATTTGGATTTTATTCCTTACGAAATTGATTCAACTTCTTCTTCAGGTAGTGCATGGTATGATGATGCGTCATTTTCTATACGTCAACCTCATTCTAGTAATGCTTCTGAGGGCCGTTTCACGCAACAGCGTTCCTTCGCAGCCTCTTCTGTAGGCACTTATTCAGGAGCTATATTCAAACATCGAGATTGGCTTGTAGCATCAGACCTTAGGTCTTCTACATTTGGAGGAATGTTGCGATTATTGCATGCTAACAACGGCACTCAAGTTCAAGGTGCAGCAATGAATAATGGAATGATCTCGATAGATACTGATGGTTGCTCCATTCCGTCCCTCCCTTACACGTGGTCAGGATACGGAATTCGTGATTGGGCAATCACAGATGATGAACGTGCGTTTGGTCTTTTGACCACATACTATTCATCTACATCAGCCCAATATCACCGAATAATTGAATTTGACATTCGTTATATTTCTGAATGGAAATGTGTAGCAGTTCACGATCCTTCAACCAATAATCATGGCGATTATTCTGGTATTTCTTACGATCGAAGTCGAGATGTGGTTTGGGTGAATCATAATCTTTTGAATCGAGTGGTTGCGTACCATCCTGAAGATGGTGGATTTGATAGAAATGCTACGCTGTATTACAGTTATTTCATGAGTAGTGGGACACCTAGAGGCATGGTAGTAAATGGTTCATATGTCTATTTTAGAACATATTCTACATGGCAGCAGGATCGTTTGGATGCTTATGCAATTACAGGAAATATTGGTTCAACATTGACCCAACAACAGGGCTCTAGGAGTGTTCCTGCCAATGGGTATGGTTTGGTGTATGATGGGCAACGATTGCTCACTCAAGATTACTATTCATGGTCTACTGCATATTATCGCGAATATGGCTCCGGATGGGCTTACGAGATTTCTCCAATTCCAGGTACATCTACTTGGGTTAGTGAATCGTTAGGAACAGATGATGAAATTTTATCTGCAAATATGGAGGTTGATTGGAGTGCAACTGCTGCGGGTGATCGAGTTGATTATTGGATTTCAGCAGACAATGGGACACATTGGGAACCGGTTACAAACAACGAGACAATCCGTTTTACTCATACTGGAAATCAACTCCGATGGAAGTTAGAATTAATTGGTTCCACGTCTGTAGCATGGTGGTCTTCAATTGAATATTCTACGGGATATGCTTCGATAGGAGATTGGACAAGCGATCTTGTTCAGACAGGTACAGAGATTGGCCGAATTAGAGCCACATGGATGGCAGACGTCCCTCAAGAAACCTCAATGGAAGTTCATGTTTCTGCAGACAATGGAACCAATTGGGAAGTGGTCCAGAATAATGTGGAAGTACAGTTTGATAATACTTCATTTTCGGGCGCGGGAAATCGTCTAAAATATCGTGTTTTAATGCAAACAAATAATTCGAGTCTCACACCAGTAATTGAAAATCTGGTAATCAATTACGAAGAAGGATGGCCTGCAAGTGTCCGATTAGATATTGGGAACGACGGGTCCATGGAATTTATCCACACAGGTGTGTTGACTGACCCACAGGTTGCAGATAATCAAGATATGATAGATTCATTGAATGCACATTCAGTTCAGAATGGAGAAGGATTTACCGATATTATTTTGGCAATCCATGCAGGTTCTGCTGGACGTGTTCTTTTGAGTAATTTGGATATTACTTACCGCTATGGTTCTCGAGTAATTGAGGCAACAATGGAAGGGGGAACGATTGTTCCTGATGGAGACCACAGGAATTTGATTGTTAGAGCTGCGGTTGGGGATGTAGCAACGTCATTACTTAGACTTGATGTCGACATACTCTCAGGCCAGGGTTCTTCTCCTCGATTAACGTGGATTAAGGGCAATACTTGTTCAATCTCAAATGATCCTGCAGGTTTGGTTTCATTTGATTCTGCAAATTGCAGTTCTCAAGAGATTGGAGGCGTCACATCAATTAGATTGCCAATTATGCCTAATTGGGCATGGGACGATGAATCTAATGTAGAGGTGAGAGTAGATTTAGAGGATGATTTGGGTCTCGCAGTAGACGATTTTGAAACAGAATCATTAGACCTTAGAGTTGAAAATGACATCGTACTTGGTAATCTTGAAGTAACGGATGAATCTGGTCGAATACTTCTTCTCTCTGATTGGATGAGAGGTGGACTAAATGCTACATTTACTGGTACAATATTGTTTGAGGATACATCTAGATATCCTCGACCAGGAAATTTTGGCTTACAGGTAATGGGTCGAAACTTGACTTTAGATGGATTGCCAATGGAAGAACCAATCATCTTTGTCAATCAGTCTAACCCTTCATATGGATTGTATTCGATGTCGTTCCAGACCCCTTTCCAGTCTTCTCCTGGTGGGATGCTCTTTGAAGTGGGAGTTTTCGATATGTGGAATGGATCAAACTTCGTCAATCCTGGACAGAACACCATCAAACTAGTTCTAGATGGGGTTAGTCCATTGGTGATAGCTTCCACTCCAGTCGATGGTGATGAGATGCATGCTGGGAATCAACCCATTTCCATTACAATACAGGATTCTGTAGACCCCCCTGAGGAGATTTCAGTTCATTATTGGATAGAAAATCAGTCTGATGTGAATTATAACAAGGTCCCAGATCCATCTGAATATTCTTCTATGCTATTCAGGTCCCCCGAAATCCAGCCCGGCGGAATAAATGTCTTCAATGGCATTCTTGACGATTCTTGGAATGTGCATAAGGAGCGTGTTTCAATATATGTTACCGGAGTGGATACCAGTGGAAACACCATCGCACTAGGCGGTGCACCCGTTTGTCCAGAGCCTCCCTCACCATGTAACAAGGATATTCATGGGATTTCAGATTGGACAGAGGATCTTGTTACGTATGTCACTCGAGAAGAATTTGAGCCTAAACTTATTTCCGAGAATAGTACAATCATTGGACATGATGATAATACTCCATTACATCCAGGTGTACAGTATCTTGCACGTTTGAGGATTGAAGATGGGAATGGGTGGAAAGATATTCGAACAATTCAATTGGCTTTAGCAGGAGATATTAGCGATCCGGAACAATCCATTTATGGAAATGTCACTATTCTGCCAGACGGCACGCCTTCAGTAATATTCGAATCAGGGGGTGATGGTCTTGCGGTTTCCAATCTTTACAGCACATATGGCCCCAATCCAATGGCGTTAGAAATGGATTCTGAGGAACTTTTCGTCGATATTCGTTTCCAACTCACATGGTGGTTCCCGGAAGAATTCGATACCGATGGAGAAGTCACATTTATTCCAGTGATTGAGATTACAGACTGGCCATGCAATCTTGGCGAAGTTGTCCCCTGTCACGACGATCGCGGAGGTTTAGGATTTGATGAATGGAGTTTGGACAATGATCTTCGCTTTGATCTTGGAGAAGGCCATCTTACTGCTGTAGATTTAGCTACAGGCAGGAATGTGTTTGATGGGGACGATTCCTCTGGTCCAAGTTTGATTGCTGCGGGGCAGGTTGTTCGTCTTGAAGGTAAATTGCTTTTCAGCGAGGACTTAGTGCCTGCCCCTGGAGGTTCATGTGATATCGTTGTGTCTGATTTAGACAATATTTGGGTAGCAATCCCTAGAGAAGATGGGCATTTCACTCTAGATATACTAGTCCCTAATCTTCAATCTGGTTATCTTGATGCCTCGATGACCCTTGCATCTCTTCCTGGTCTCGCAGAAGATGAGACCGAGATTACTCCCCGTCTCCAATTATCAGTCGATGGAACCCCTCCTCAGATTCGTGAAATTTCGCCAACTGGCGACGTTAGAATAGGTAGGGCATCAGAGGTCCAGATTAACTTACTAACTTCTGATTCCAGTGGATTCAATAAGGATCTTACAAGTGTTCTTCATTATCGAATTCGCGCAGGATCTAGTGAGATTTCAAGAGGTAGTGTGCCGTTAACAGAGTTGACAGAAATACAAAGTGAAGCGATGTGGAGTGGCTCGGTGGATATCACTGATGGTGGCGCTACTGCATTGTTACCAGGTTATTTGGTAGATGTGTGGATTACTGGTTCAGATAGTGCAGGGAATCCATATGATAACAACATGAATTCTGAAATTCAACCTTTTGATACATGGCGCCTTGTTCGATTAGGTCCAGATATTGATCTTGTCGAATCCGAAATCAAATGGTCCGACCCCTCACCTACAGGTGGAGATTTGGTATCATTGATGATTGAAGGAACCAATTCGTTGGAGTATGAAGGTGAGATTCAATTTGTTATTCAGACAGAAGTCGCATCTGGAATTTGGGCAGATGTGGATGGAGCAGATACTGTTTTGAATATATTACCTAATTCTACTTACGATGCAGCAATCGATTTGACTACACCTGAAGTTCAGTCTACAGATGTTCAACGCTATCGTTTAGTTGCCAGGGATGGGCATATTGATGTTGATATTTTAACATTGGAATCACTCATCATTCAACCATATCAAGCAAGAGATGGAGAAGCGTTAGGAAACCAGATTGAGGAGGGTCAGTTGACTTTCCTCTTGTATCTAGCTGCGTTATTCAGTTTGATTTTTGGAACGATAATGTTGGTACTATATCGTCAAGAGAGTACTAATGAAAATGAAGAGATTCTCCCCGACCAAGAGCAGACTGGTCTAGTGGTAGAATCTATGGAAAATGGGAAGTCTCGTACATCACCACCTCCACCTGATGGTTTGGCTACCCCTCCACCTCCTTCGGTAGTAGTTCCTCCTCCAAAACCCACTACTCCACCTCCTATGCCCTCTGGGTTCCAACCCCCTCCTGTAGTCCAGAACCCCCCCGCTCCCTCATTCACCCCTCAGCCATTACAGTGGAGTGATGAGCAATTAATGGCTCAAGGATGGTCAATGGAACAGATTGCTACTTGGAGATCTCAACAGGCTCAGACAGCATACCAGCAGTCTATGCAGAGTAGTGAGGTAACTGGTGGTGTTGCTGGCGCATCTCATTCTGAACGTGTTGTTTCGCATGTGATGCAGAAATATGGCCTTACTGATCGTTCTTCCTTCCTCGCTGCTGCTGAGTTCTTTGATTCTGATGGAAATAGATATCTTACTGCTGAAGAACTTGAGGAGACAGCGCGCAGTCTTGGCGAACGTGCATGAGGTTTTCCGATGTCGGAAGGAATGCCCTCTGCCTCATCATCGAGTACTGTGAAGATGTTGTTCCTCCAAGAAAACATGGTTCATTTTGTTAATCAGATGTCGATGCCGGTAATTGAGGTTAGTTTGGTTCTGTCTAAATATCTCAAGAAATTGGTAGACGTGCTGGAGGAGAGAGCCCAGAAAGAAGGTGAAGTACTCTCCAATGAGATTCTCAATCCATGGCCGATTAATTCTGATTCAGTGGATAGTAATCGGCCAGGAATGGGTCTTCAAAGGATACTCGAGATTGTAGATGTAGATCGGATGGATATCTTGGATACAATGATTAGGACAATTATCAATGGTTCCGAACTACCTTTTGTTGATGCAGTGCTAGCATTGAGGCGTTGGGAACATCTAGCGCGCAGTCAATTGGCTAAAGCCTCAGGTACTGGCCAACTGTTTTCCCCAATTATTTTACCCGCTGACTTCTGATAAATTAAGAATTGATGATTCCTTTGCTACTCTGTTATTTGCAACCCACCATGCATCTATGATGGAATACAACCACAAAATAGGCCAAAGGACGATCGAAAGCAACAATGGTATCTGTAATAGAAACCAATCTCTCCCCTTTGCATGTTCTCGATTGAAATGTTGGCCCAAGAACAAGAATGGAACCAGTGCTAGAATGATTGCAATAAGCGGTCTTAATGCCCCCCAGGGTCCTACTCCTCCCGTGAATTCGTACCAAATAATTCGTGAAACATTGATTGGAGATTTAGTTCGATTTTGGATTCGATCTGCGAGGTCTAATTCTTCATTTTCATACA
>Ga0066862_10000790_pt1 | contig 12818 bp, 6 predicted proteins | sample ETN02SmetaG_FD_66431 | JGI IMG/M metagenome (GOLD analysis project Ga0066862, IMG submission 66431) | Marine microbial and viral communities from oxygen minimum zone, Eastern Pacific Ocean - ETNP2014F10-02SV255 | ecosystem: Environmental > Aquatic > Marine > Oceanic ... | reverse complement strand
GTATGCGAAAAAATAGGTTTAAAAAACAAACATCAAACCTTTACCGAACTAATAACAGGGGCAGCTTACAGCAAAGATAAGTACAAAATATACGTAGACACAAGAGAGCAACTCCCCTTGGAGTTCGATTGGCCAACCGAGCCGAAAGCTTTAAAAGCGGGGGACTATGCTTTAAGTGATTCTGATGTGACCTGTAATTGTCACATAGAAAGAAAATCTTTGTCTGACTTTATATCAACGCTAAGTGTCAAGAATTACGATAGGTTTGAGAGGGAAATTCAACGAGCCAAAGACGAGGGTATTTACTTGATTGTCCTTGTGGAAGACACCTTGAACAATGCGTTGTCTTTTAAGTACTTACCATATATTTCTAAAAAAATTCGTGTTACCCCCGAGTTCATTTTTCGTAACGTAAGGATACTAACCCAGAAGTATCCTCATATCCAATTTTTGTTCGTAAAAGACAGGGAGGAGTCCTCTCGAATCATAAAAAAGATATTTTTTTCAAATTGTATTTATAATAAAGTTGACCTGCAACTAGCATACGATATAAAGAAGCTCTAAAAATGTGGTATTGCCCCCCAAAATACGAAAAGATAATCCCAAATCCAAACGAGGAATTCCTGAGGTTACAGGGAGCTTTGGACGATAAAGAAGGTCAGATTTCCTTGGCTAAATTTTTAAGAAGCAATCTTTACTTCACCACAGAGCTTCTCACAGGAATTAAGCTGGCTCCCTTCCAAGAGATTACCTTACGTGCTATGATGAATAGGAACTTCAACATGTGCGTTTGGGGTCGTGGCTGCGGCAAGACTTTTATTGCTTCTGTTTTTTGCATCTTACAAACGATTTTTGAACCGGGAACCAAGATTCTTATAGCTGGCCCAACCTTTCGTACCGCTAGGTTCATTTTTAATAATATTGAAAAAATTCACGATGGGAAGGGTGCAGAACTTCTGATGCAAGCCTTTGGCGCGAAGTCTAAGCGCAACGATCAATACGAGTGGTTAATCAATGGTGGCTCAATCACAGCTGTCCCATTGAGCGGTGAAAAGATCAGAGGTTTTCGCGCCAACGTCCTTGTATTAGACGAGTTTTTATTGCTGCCAGAAGAAACAATCAAAACCGTTCTTATGCCTTTCTTAGTAGCTCCCCAAGACATGAAAGAGAGAATCAGGATCAGGGAGATAGAGGATAGGTTAATCGAAAAAGGGGATATGCAAGAAGAGGACAGAGCGGTTTTCACAAACGACTCCAAAATGGTAGCTCTTTCATCTGCGTCTTATACATTTGAAAATTTATATAAAACTTACACAGAATGGACAAGCAAAATCCAATCAGAAGAAAAGAGTGACGCTTCTTACTTTGTATCTCAGATGGGCTTTGAATCACTACCTTCTCATATGATTGATAGAACTGTTATCGACGAAGCTCAAAGTGGTGGGCAATCACATTCATCTTTTCAGCGCGAATATATGGCTCAATTCACAGATGGGAGTGATAGCTATTTTAGCGCGAAGAAAATGCACGAATGTACCATTCCAGATGGGGAAGCTCCGACTACTAAAATCAGTGGCGACACGGGAACCAAGTACATTCTAGCTATCGACCCCTCTTTTAGCGATAGCCCTACCTCTGATTATTTTGCTATGTCAGTAATGGAATTAGATGAGGAAAGAAAAGAATGCACCTTGGTTCATGGGTACGCAGTGGCAGGAGGGCATTTAAAAGATCATATAAGATATTTTTATTATTTAAATAAATTTTTTAATTTAGAGTTAATAATGATTGATAATGCTGGTTATCAGTTTATCGATAGTGCTAATGAGAGCAAGTGGTTTAAAAAGGACAAAATAAAGCTAAGCTTCTTCGATTGTGACTCTGATGCCGAAGGACTCGGCTACGAACACATGTTAAGAAAGGCAAGAAGAGACTACAATAAAGAATCAGGTAAAAAGTGCATAAAACAGGTATTTACCAGCAATTGGATTAGAAAAGCAAACGAACACTTAAAAACGTGTATTGACTACAAAAGGTTGTGGTTCGCCTCAAGAATTACCGCGAATTCCCAAGCTTTCGACAAAGCAGTTAATACTCACGTAGATACACAATTACTAAATGCCCCGACTTTACTGGAGTTAACCGAAATGCAGGATGATGTAATTTATCAAACCAAGAAGCAATGTGCTTTAGTAGAGGTCAAAACAACTGCTAGAGGGACTCAAACCTTTGATTTACCGATACATTTAAAGAAAAGCACTTCTGCCACGAGGGCCAGAAAGGATAATTATACTACTTTAATGCTAGGCTCTTGGGCTACAAAGATTTATTTCGATGTTATGTCGAACAAAGGGGCGAATGAGGGTGAGACTTTTAGCCCAATTATGCTTAGTTAAAATAATAATGGCTTTTTTAAAATAAAAAGTGTAATTTAGTTTAAGTTTAAAATAAAAATAGGTAGAAGGTATGCCAGACAACTATATCAGGTTAAAGCAGCTACATAACCCAGAAATTTCGGGTTACGTAATCGATGTTCTATCGGGCACGCCCTACCTTTACTATGGGGGCGATGTTACCGTAAAGGGCGACTTTACTCCCGCTACTTCCGGTCTTTATGATATAGGTTCCGAGAGTTTACCATTTCAAGACGTATATCTTGGTTCTGGTGATAATCTTTATTTCGGAGGGGACAAACTTAGCGTAAGCGGAACCTACCTCCTTATTAATGATGAGCCCTTTTCTGTTGATGTAACAGGGCCACCTGGGCCAGTTGGAATAACAGGTCCGACTGGAGTAACAGGTGCTCTTGGTCAACAAGGTTACACTGGTCCCACTGGTCCGATAGGGCCAAGCGGAGCCACGGGTATTTCGATTACTGGATATTTTTTATCAGGCGGTAATAACGAATACGTACATTACGTACTAGATGATAATACTTCTATCGGTGGTACAGCCACTTATTTACCTCCTGTTTTGTTGCCAAGCGGTGCTACCGGGGAACAAGGGGACGTGGGTCCGGTTGGCGGAATAATTTATAGTTTTACAAATATTACTGGTTTGTATAGCGGAGAAATCCAGCCAAGCGTTTCCTCTCCTCAGTTCTCTTACGATAACCCAACTTTAAAAGTAATTAGAGGTCTTGCCTATACGATGAGGTATGATCAAACGAACGTAAGCTCTGCTCTTAATACTGCTACAAATTATTTTACAAATGGTGATTATCTACAATTTTGTTTATTCGATCCTACTACAAATTTAGGCAGATACCATCCAGACGAAACAGGAGTTGGAAACCAAGTCCTTTCGCCTATCCCCTCCGCATCAGGACATACCGAAGCTCTCACGTCGTTGTTTCAATATTTCGAAGAAACGACATTCAAGGAGCAGATGACTGGACCTGTATCTTTCGCTGCTCCAGATTCATTCAAGTATGGATTCCAAAGAATAACGGTAAATGGAACAGCTTTAAACCCAGGTCATTACTACGTCTTGGGTGATGTTATAGTTTACGACGCTTCCCCTGCTGGGCCTACTGGTGGCACAGGAATGACTGGTTCAACAGGCATGTCTGGCGCAACCGGAATGACAGGTATGAGTGGGGCGACTGGTCTGACTGGTAAGACAGGTCTTACCGGAATGACTGGCTCAGGTGAAACTGGACCCACAGGACCAACTGGGCCGACGAGTACTGAACCTGGAGTTACAGGTCCAACTGGACCGACTGGAGTTCAAGGAATGGCTGGCCCACAGGGGGTTGGGGACAAATACAAAACATCTTTCGGGGTTGATAGTTTAATTAATCCAAATGATTCAACGCAGACCCCCGTTGGAAGCTTTAACAAAATTGTTGCTGGGAGCGGAACTAGCACGCTCGTAGATGGATCAAGTGCTACGTTTACAATGGAAGATGAGATTATCATTAGGCATGACAATCTCCGAAACATGGCATACACAGCTGCTCAAAAATTATTATTCACGGTAAATAATGATACGAGTCGATTCTTCTCTGGTAGAGTTAAAACTTATAATGAATCAAATGGCCAGCTACATGTAATAGTTTCGCCTCCTTATTCTTGTCCTTCTTGTAGTACTAATAGTAGTGGCAATCCTATTTTGGATATGTTTACTGCGGCTAACGTTATTGACGTTAACCTAGAGAGCCTTGAGGGAAGATTAGGGCGAACCGGACTGACTGGTTCTACAGGTATGACGGGGGCGGGTGTCACTGGTCCTACCGGAGCCCAAGGGCCAGCGGATGGTTACACTGGTGCGACAGGCGAAGTTGGGGGAACTGGCGGAACTGGTGCTACAGGCATGACAGGCATGACGGGTAAAACCGGAATGACTGGAATGACAGGTCAGGCCGCAAACGCTGATGTATTTGTTGTATCAGCTGGCACATTAAATAGTGCCCACGCATTCTTTGTAGATAGCGTTGGTAAAGCAACTTTAACTTTATATAAAGGCTTTACTTACAAATTTGATCTTAGTGCCGCAAACATAAACTCTGGAACTTCTGGAGATCACGTATTTGCGATATCCGAAAGCTCAGACGGCTCCCATAATTCTGGCCCCCCTGTTGGCTCCCAATATACAAGTGGCTGGGTTGAGTATGATTCAAGCAATCAAGTAACCTCCAATGGCCAAGGTAATTACGCCCTGTTTACTGTTCCGCAGAATGCTCCTGCCACGCTTTATTATTATTGCTCAACTCATTCTGGAATGGGTGAGGCAATTACTATCGGTACGGTTAAAGCTGGAGCAACTGGTCAAACAGGCGCAGTCGGTAGCACAGGAACCCAAGGGCCAGCAGGTGGTAACACGGGTAGCACAGGAATCGTTGGTCCAACTGGGCCAACAGGAATTAATTACCGTAACGCTTGGCAAAGCGGTCTTACTTATTTCGTAGGCGATACCGTAACTTACCAAGGTAGGCTTTATATTTGTATCGCTAACACCTCATCTCCGTCCGAAGCTCCAACAGATACAAGTAAGTGGGAGCTCTCTACACAAGCAGGATCAACAGGTCCGACAGGCTCGCAAGGCTCGACAGGCTTAACTGGCTTAACTGGCATGACTGGGGATGTCAGGTATACAATCGGCGGAATTTCAATACTAGAATCAGATACTCATAATATTATTGATTTCAGTATGCATGATGCTGGTGATTTTTACATCACGGGCAATAATGTAATCGTAAACTTTAATTCGGGAATGTTTAGGACTGGTCAAGTAAATATAATGAGAGTTTGTAACTCTGGGACTAGCGATACCAATTCTGATGATTTTATATCCAACTCTCCATTTTTCTGGGGAACAGGAATACATTGGCCAGATGACATAGCTCCGATTTTTACTCAATCACGAGGCTTCTCGAATATGTATACCTTTGTAAGATTTCCAAACAAAGCTGGACTACCAGTTTACTTGGGAACGTACTCACCAAATTACGACATCTAAGATACCATGGCTGAAGAAAAGAAAAAACCAACGACTAGAAGAAGAAGAGCGAAAAAAGATTCTTCTGAGCCACTGATGGCATCTTACGCCTCTACACAGGCCGTTACCTCAGGTCGTAGAAATCTTGCTGGTATTATAGACAGGACAGATAAGTTCAAAAACATTGATGATGGATTAGTTCCGTTTAAAACAGCTAAAGGCTATGGTAGATCAAGCATCTCTGTTAGAGACGCGGTAATCTTATGCCAAAAGTGTTATTATAATTTTGCTACATTTAGGAATATCGTTGATACGATGACAGAGTTTTCTGTTAGCGACGTATTCTTCAGGGGCGGGTCGAAAAAATCCAGACAATTTTTTAAAGCTTATTTTAATAAAATCGGCTTATGGGATTTGCAAGATAGGTTTTTTAGAGAGTATTACAGGAGTGGGAATGTTTTCGTTTACAGGTTTGACTCCAAAGTAAATAAAGATGACGTTAAAAAAATATCTCAAACTTTCGGGAAAAGCATTCTTCCAGAATTAGCCGTAGACGAATTATACCTTCCTTCTCGTTATACGATTATTAATCCTGCTGACGTTCAATTGCAGGGTAACCTTAATTTCTCTACGCCAAGATTCCATAAGGTTCTTACTGATTACGAATTGGAAAGGATTAGAAACCCTAAGACCGACGAGGATTTAGAGGTTTACAACTCTTTAGATGACGAATCTAAAAAATTAATCAAGAAGAAAAGACCTGGTAAAACATCTTTATACATCCCATTGGACCCTGATAAATTGGCGGCCATCTTTTATAAAAAAATGGATTACGAGCCGTTCGCTGTCCCAATGGGGTATCCCGTACTTGAGGATATCAACTTTAAGTATGAAATGAAAAAAATGGATATGGCCATTGCTCGCACCATGCAGCAAGCGATCCTTTTAGTAACGATGGGAACTGAGCCTGAGAAGGGTGGGGTTAATCATGAGAATCTTAAAAAGATGCAGAACTTATTCGGAAACGAATCAGTAGGTAGGGTTCTCATAGCTGATTATACTACTAAAGCTGAATTTGTTATTCCTCAAATTGGGCAATTGTTAGACTCAAAAAAATACGAAGTAATTGATAGAGATATCAACATCGGGCTAAATAATATTTTTATAGGAGGGGAAAAATTTGCCAATCAAACAGCTAAAGTAGAAGTCTTTATTTCTAGACTAGCTCAAGGCAGAAGAGCTTTCGTCAATCACTTTCTATTACCAGAAATTAAAAGGATTTCGAAAAGTCTTGGGTTTAGAAGTTTCCCAACTCCGTATTTTGAAGACTTTGAATTAAAAACAAGCTCAGAGACTTTAAGGGTTTATACGAGACTTATGGAATTAGGCATCCTCACCCCAGAGGAAGGAATCAAGGCTCTCGAAACGAATCGTCTACCAAACAAAGAAGAATCCTTAGAAGCCCAAGAAGAGTACAAAGAGTTTAGGGATAAAGGGTATTATGAACCCATTGCTGGTGGACCTCACACGCAGGAAGAGCTCGCTGACAAAACATCTGATACTCAGTTGCAAATCACGGATAAAAATATTAAATCTCAACAAAAACTTAAGAAAGACACTAACCCAAAAGAGCCAAGCGGGAACATTACTCCTAATACGCCGAACAAGGTAACCAAGGAGTCTGGTCGTCCTTCGGGTACTAAAAATTCCCCTTACAAATCCAATAGAAAGATGACCCCAATTGGAGGGGAAGATGGCTATAGCATGTCAAAAATCAAAGAGGGCTATGTGTTAGCTCAAGATTTGGAAGTAGAAGTATCAAGAATTTTAAGAGAAAAACACAATGTCAAAAGGTTAACAAAAGCGCAAAAAGAAGTTGCCACTGAAATCAGTCATATCGTCATGGCTAACGAAAAACCCAAAGAGTGGATTTCTAAAGCAGACGATTACTGTTCTTCTCCCACTGACAAAAATAAAGAAAGAGTCCAAGAAATTCAAGAGATAGCTTGCAAACATGACGTAGACATGGAGTCGGCAAGCATCTTACATATGTCACAAAAAACATTAAAGGATTAATTATGAACGAAGAGAATCAAGAACAACAAAACGAAGAGCAAATCCAAGCTCTTTATGGTGAGGCGGAAGTAGATATTTCTATGCCCGATATCCCCATGCCAGAGCCTGAGCCAGAGAAGAAAACAGAAGTAAAAGACGAAATTGATGCAGCATTTAATTTTGCTTTCATTGGGGCAGGACAAGGCGGATCAAGAATAGCCGAAACTTTTCATCAGCTTGGGTACAGGAAAGTCGCGGCTATTAATACCGCGATGCAAGATTTGAATACTCTTAAGTTGATTGATAACAAACTATGTATTGGCGATGGGGGTGCGGGAAAAGACCCAAAAGTTGCTGAAGAGCTTTTTAACAAAAAGTCTGAAGACGTTTTAGATTTTATGAAGTATTCATTTGGCGATGAGCTAGATAGGATCATTGTTAGCGTTGGGGCAGGTGGCGGATCAGGAGCAGGAATGATGGAGCCTTTAGTTTACGCTGCTAAAGAACTTCAAGAATCGGTAAAAGCCCCAGCTAAGCAAGTTGGAGTTATCCTTGCTTTACCAAAAGCTTCTGAAGGAAGAAAAGTTAACGCAAATGCTCACAGAACACTAGCAAAGGCTTTTGATTTAGTTGATAAAGGGATTGTGTCTCCTCTAATTATTTTAGATAACGAAAAAATTACAAAGCTTTATCCTAACCTTGTTGTTTCCAATTTCTGGCAAACAGCAAACATGAGCATGGCTGGACTATTTAATTTATTTAACCTAACAGCTTCCAAAGATAGTAGCTATTCAGCGTTCGATAAAAAAGATTATGAAACGATCCTTAATTCGGGATGCATTGTTTTCGGCGCATCCCCTGTAGCCAACTGGGAAGACCCAGTAAGTATTTCCAGAGCCGTAAGAGAGAATCTAAAAAATAATCTTTTATCTGGTGGATTAGATTTATCAAGTGGAACCTCTGCTGCCGCGATTGTTATCGGCGGGAGAGAACAGCTAGACAATATTCCACAAAGAGATTTAGACCAAGCTTTCGAGCAGCTTTCTAGAATGTTGAAACCTGGCAATGTCGTTCATAATGGAATTTACAGCGGGAACAAGCCTAGTTTAACTGTATTCACAGCTGTTGGAGGCTTGGGTAGGCCAATATTGAAATTAGAAGAATTAGCAAAACTTGGCGACCTTTAAAATGGTCATTAAAAATGAAAGTTTAATAAGAGTATGGGGCATCCTTACAACAACACCCAATGGATTGAGATTCAAAACCTCAGTGCTCAAAGGTTTGTTGGGACGGATATCCAAAAAAACCTATTTTATGGAAGGGATATACCACAGCTAAGGTACGAATATACTTTTCAGTACGAGGCTGTAAGTAATGATTACTCGACCTATCAATACAATTTACTAAAAACTGGGGATTTTGTTCAGTTATATTTAGATAGGTATAATTTAAAGGCTGAACATAAGGGGATTATCCAAGGGGAAAACATTGATTACCCAACGATAGCCCCGACTCACAGTGGGTTAGTTAGGGAGCTACCTTTTGATAGGCCAGTTTTAGCCCCCAACCCGAGCGGCTTTCATGAACCTGCGGTTCGAGAGGTTGCTTATAAAAATTTTAAATATAAAGAGTCTGATGTTATTTATATCGATTATGATAGACCATCGATCAAAGGAGCCCCAGGAGGGGGTATGCTGGGAATGGATAGGGAGCAAGCTGACACAATTAGCTTTATGTTTCAGACGGGAATTTACTACCCCGGGGACCATATACCTACCAAATCGGATGTTTCCGAGCAATCAGAGGCAGGATGTGATAAAATATCGTTCTTCTTCTACACTGGAAGATATGACGGTCCATCAAGCTAAATATGTTTAATATAACTAGAAAATTTAAAACTAAATTATAAAATAATAGGGAAAAGATGAAGATTCAGCAAAATATAGAGTACGGTTTACAAGGCCAATTCAAAGTCGATGTCTATGATCGAGAAGGAGAGATGGTAGACAGCACCGACTACTTTACCAACTTCATCACCCAGACGGGCCTAAATTACCCTCTTTATTACAATTTTTCTGATTGTTTTAGATATTTAACATTAGGAAGAAACGGCGGAGCTAACACTATGGATGTTACAGGGCTTTTGCCAGCCCCAACATATGTTACATCTTTGGTTAAAAATTACGATACCGATACAGTATCTTATCAAGATTGGGCATATTTAGGCGATGGGCATTTGGATAAAAAGTCAAGTTCTAGTGCTGGAAGCTGTGGAACAATCATTGGTGCTGACGGCCCCTCTTTCTACCGTGGGTGGAAGCTTCCGACAGGAGATAATGTATTCACTGAAGGCCAAACGACAATCTCGGAGTTTATGGTTTCGCCAAGCACCGGGACTGATGAAACTGGTCGCTTTGCCTTTAGTCGCGTCCCGAGAAGCGTTTCTATCCCTTCTGGGACAAGAACAATCGTTACCTATATGCTGAATGTAAAAATTAAGCATACGGGTGTTAACTATTTTCACGAAGGGACTTTCAATACAGGGCAAGCAGAGATTTCAGAGCAAGAGCATTTAGTTTCTGGGTTTGGTCATTTATCTGGATATTACAGGCAATGTTACCATGGCTTAAGATGCGTAGACAACCAAGGCCGAACATTCATACCTAAGTATGGAGACCCGATGGAACCCAGCAACGTTCGTTTAACAGACCTTGCGATTTACTTCTCCCCAGACAATAGTCAATTTGAAGTTAACTCTCATGGCGGTGGGCAATCAGACGTGGATAAAGCTTATGCTACGGACGGCTTATGTGCTCTAAGTTTCAACCATGATTTAGCCGAGAATGCAAATGTTGGAGATGACGAAATCCACAACAACTCTAAGATGGCTATATCTTCTATACCCAGTGATAGTAGCAGTGCATTCGAGCATCATTATAATATTAGATTAAACGCTCCAGGTGACGAAAGACCCCCTCGTTTAATCAATTATCAGTCATCCACGGACCAATCCGTAAATTTAAACAATAGCATATATAATTACACCACAATGGGTACAGACGGAGCAGACGCTGTATCAATGGCTACGTACGGTCAAGAAGGTTTGCGACCCGGTGAGTTTGACAGAGGTTTCAAAGCAGCTTTCTCATCAATGATGAGTAACCTTGGGGTTAACATAACTGACTTTACGGGTCGGCGCAGAAACCTAGTTAGAAAAGCATTTATTACCCCAATTAACGCCATGGGTCATAACACCCGCTTCGGCTCTTTAGTGTATGCATTTAAGAATGGTAGCTCTTATTGGCCCGCAGTAGACTGCATGTTCTTTGATACATCTGGTAGGTCTGTAATGCAGCATTACAGGGTATTTAGCGGGTGTCATCTTACGGAAAGAGGAAGGGGTATAATTAAATCTACCTTAACCACTAATCCCTCCACGAATGGAGGGTTTAATGTGGATTCTGTTCAAGGGCCAATCGTATACGATACTAATTTGGGTGTTAGTGATATTACGGGCTACACCGGATTCTATGAAGAAACTAAGACATGGAACGAAAATACTTATAGTTGGGACACAACCGCTGCCACAGCCGTGCGTGTATCTGGAGTAATCGCAGCTGGAACCACAGTACCTGGCAATACGGGAGCTTTTGGTGAAGTAACAGTAGATGGCACTAAGTATTATGGGGTCGGAGCAATTCAAGGGCATCTAAATCCAAAGTCTTTTGATTATGGTATTTCTGACCACCGAATAGAGGTTAAAGACAAAGATGGAAATATTGTTAGAAGCGCAATAAATACCCCTCCAAAAACAGCTGGAACAGACGGCAAAGGGTATGATTTCTCTACGGATGATATTTATTGGCCAAGTGTTCAAGATGGTAAGTTAAACTTCAAAGTAGATAACCTTCATTATTATCACGAAGGCTTAGGTATTTTAGCTGATCCAGCGAACCACTTTAAATCCACGGAACAGATTGTTGCAGATGTATCCTACAAAACTAACTTGGAAACATTTACTCCCCAGCCGCTTGCTCCAAGTGAGATGCAAGACCTCACGAGTATAACGCAAAATCATATTAATGCTTCTCAACACGTAGGATTTTTCTACTCAAGAGACACTGGATGGTTGGAGGTGGATCGCAACGGAAACACCGCAGGGAAATATAACTCAGCCACGACTTACGCGCAGGGAGATATCGTGGATGACGACGGTGGCTCTACGGTTGCTGCGGGAGCAAAAATGTATGTATCTCTTAAGGATAGCAACGCAGGAAACGCATTAAGCAATACGACCCACTGGGAGCAGTTATCAAAAATTCCTTACGATGGACGAACCTTCAACAACTCTGTTAATACGGCAGCAACCCCAGCTTCGACAGAGTTAAGAGACAACTTTAAGGACTTAACTGGGCAAGCTGTTACGGGGTATTTGGTTCCTTCCTCTCATATGTACAATGGAGACATTATTAATACTACTTGGGTTGGAAATGTTGCTAGTTTCCCACCAGCGAACTCAATTCAAGTTCCAGTAGAAAACAAAACTCCATCATCACAAGACCCGTATATTGGACCAACAATTTCCTCGTTCACAACGAAAGTTGGTATGCCGAATCAAATGTTCGATGGATTTGGAGCTTTCCCAGCTAAAGCTACAAATATGGTAGCAAGAAAATCAGGAGATGGAGTCAACGCCCTTGGCGGCTCCACCATGGCAATGGTGTTTACGGGGTGTGACGCAACCGCTGGAGCGGGCAAGGTAAGTGATCCCGTCTATGTTGTTGCGGGTTACGCTAAAGATCAAGATGGCGATTTTGACTGGAGTGTAAACTCTCAATTTACTGGTGTCGTGGAAATGACAGACTTTATACCTCCAGAGGGGTATTTCATTCACTACGAATCACCAAGGTTATTACCAAACTTTGCAACAGGCCAAGCAAGCAGCAACTCTTATCCAAGAGAAGATATTATTCAGGGCGGGGTTTACCCCGGCATGAGCAATCTCAACACTCTAGAAGTTTATATGGATATTTCGTGGTCTGCTCCTTGCGCTGATGTTGTAGGGTGCGTGGAACAGGAGGCGTAAAAAGGAAATGATTAGTCTAAACGGTCAGTTTAAGGCCGATATATACAATCAAAATGATGAACTAGTTTCTGAAGGTGAGTACTCTAGTAATTTTATTACTAGTACCGGATTAAACTATCCTCTTACTATGCCTTTTGCTGATACTTTCAAGTATCTAAGCTTAGGGTCTGGAAAAGCCCCCAATCATCTCTACACTACCGGACTACAATCAGGTTGTGTCCCTCATATATATTCTTCA
>Ga0066862_10000782_pt1 | contig 12891 bp, 7 predicted proteins | sample ETN02SmetaG_FD_66431 | JGI IMG/M metagenome (GOLD analysis project Ga0066862, IMG submission 66431) | Marine microbial and viral communities from oxygen minimum zone, Eastern Pacific Ocean - ETNP2014F10-02SV255 | ecosystem: Environmental > Aquatic > Marine > Oceanic ... | reverse complement strand
AACAAAATTGAGGTCATGATATGCGTTTTGCACCAATTGCTCATCTTATGGGTTGGACTTTGACCGTTGTTTCTATCCCCATGCTCGTTATTGGGTTGACCTCATTTTTATTTGAAGAAAATGCGTCAGAATTTTTTATTAAGTCGTTTTTCATACCAGTATTTCTTGGTTTAATTACTGGATTATTTATGATTCAAAAATCCAAAAATGGTTTTGATCAAGATGAAGGAGTACGTGATAGAGAAGCAGTCACTGCTGTAGGATTAGGATGGTTAATTGTAATTTTCTTTGGTGGTATGCCTTATTGGTTAGGTGGTACTTTTCATGGGCCATTTAGCTATATTGTGGGAGATTCGACATTATCAGAAATATCTCTAGGTTTACTTCATTCATGGTTTGAATCAATGTCTGGTTTTACTACAACTGGAGCAACTGTAATTGATCCATTGACTAGTCCGATATGTAATCAAGTTTCAGATTGTATTGGTTCGCAACCTAAGTCATTGCTATTATGGAGGAGTACTACACAATGGCTTGGTGGAATGGGAGTAATTATGCTGAGTATTTTGATACTCGGGCGATGGATTGGTGGTGGTTTGACGTTAGCTCGGGAAGAATTGACGGGACCTAGTTTGTCACGTTTAGGTCCGAAGTTACAACAGACTGCAGCATTTCTTTGGGGGGTGTATGCATTATTGACTATAGTTGAATTTACATTACTATATTTCATTGGTAAGATTGGCATGTTCGATTCTATTAATCATGCATTGACTACGATGTCTAGTGGAGGATTTAGTACACATGATGCTGGAATAATGTATTTTGATTCATTTTTAGTTGAATCGATCATCGTATGTTTTATGGTATTGACGGGATTGAATTATAGTTTATTTCATATTGCATACAATACAGGTTTGAAAAATGCATTTAAAGATCAAGAATTACGTATTTACCTTTCCGTACTCTTTTTGGCATGGTTGGCAATGACATTCAGTCTTTCGACTGCAGGTGGGCAAGGTTTCTTTGATGCAGCTCGTTCATCATTATTCCAGGCGGCATCTATTGGTACATCTACAGGATTTGCATCTGCAGACTTTGCGGTATGGCCAGTTTTATCATTACTCACACTGTTATTTCTCATGATAGTAGGCGCATCTGCTGGATCTACATCTGGAGGTCTCAAGATTATGAGATTAAAGATTGCATATGAGATTGTTAGACAAGAGATACGACGAATCGTACAACCTCGACAGGTTCGAAGTATTCGAATGAATGGAGAAGTTGTTGATGAAACGAAGGTTCAGGTTGTTCTTGGAATGTTATCTGCATGGGCAGTTGCTGCTGTAATCGGAACTACACTTATTGCGATAATAGAATACGATCTTGACCTAACTAGTGTATTGAGTGTAGTCATTTCATGTTTGGGTAATTCTGGACCTGCATTGGGCGTATTCGGACCTACTGCTACATGGGCAAGCATGCATCCACTTTCCATGTTCGGAAGTACGATAATGATGTGGATTGGTAGACTTGAAATTCTTACTGTTTTGGTAATATTCAATCCACGTGCATGGCGATTATAATCAAAAATCATTCAAACTAAATTGATTTCCAGTAGGTTGTTCTTCAGAGATTTGTTCAATATCCGGTTCAGTATTTATTCCATCATTGTCGACATTTTGAGATGTGGATAATTCTGATGAAACTGGTTTAATTGAATCATCAAAATATGAAATAATTCGTTTCCCCTGCGAACTACTTCGTTTGATTCCATGTAAGGCTAGATGATCATCTGCCTGAAGACCAATACGTAATGATAGTGAAATATCTTCTGGATTTGATACAATTTCTGACTCGTGCATAGCCAAGAGTGTAGGGTATAGGCTATCACGGGATGCTGCGAGACTAGCACCAACAGATTCGGCTAATCTACTATTAGCGCTCCCTGTTTTCCAGGCTTCTCTGCCTCGCCTTAATGTATCAGGATAAGAAATATCAACTCTTTCAATTGGATTTGGTGAACGAGCTGCAGAACCTAATAGTTCAAAGCACCAATACCATGCTCTGTATGCACGATTATTGAATGCGATTCCTAATGATTTATCTGCACGTTTGAGCGCTTTAATTGCTTGAGCGATATCGTGAACATTTTCTCTATTAATTCCATTATTCCATGCAATCCATTCGTTTAATTCCCCTGGTGGTCGATCAAGATCTCTAGCGATATCAGCAGCATCACGAGATGAGGGGGCTCGATACATTGCCTTCAGACCATCAAAAACTTCGACATGCGCATCCCTCCGCCCTATCTCTACTTGTTCCAATGCAGATTCTAGATTGATATGGCCATCTTTTACCGAACATTGAAGATCATTAATTAGCGCGCGTAAATCACCTGAATTCCCTCGAATTATTGATTGAAGTGCGGATGAATCGATTGTTACACCTTCGGAATGCAATACTCTTCTTGCAATAGTTTCCATATCGTTATTGTTTACTCTTCTGAATTCAATAATATCTGCAAGTCGTAGAATTCTTGATTGATTATTTCTCCAATTTGAACGACCAAATAATCGCATCTTATCATTACATGTCATAATAATAGGTTGTTTTGATAATGATAGAATCCGCAATAATTCTGCCTTTCCTCCACTGTCTCCAGATAGGGTTCGTTGGTCATCTGGATTTACAGCTTTCTCGATAGTGTCCTCAGCAACTTTACGAAAAGATCCTGCAAGATGGTCTACTTCATCCAACAAGATTAGTGTTTTTGCTAATCCTCCACCACCATCCGTCCAACTATCAAGTGAAGAATGTACAGCACCTCCTAGAGCTGCTTGACGCAATACGGATGCATTTCGTTGTTCTGACGCATTCAATTCTACTACATTCCATCCAAACTCATTTGCTATTGCATGTGCAATAGTTGTCTTTCCTATTCCAGGAGGTCCAACAAGTAATATGCCACGCTTGGATGGAATTCCTCTACTCCAACTATTCAACCAATTTTCAACACGTTTCCTTTGTGCATCATTGCCAACTAAAGTAGACATTTGATTAGGTCGATGGCGCTCAGTCCAGTCGGAAGAACCATCGTCCATGTATGCAGTATTACACGGATGCCTTTGAACATTGGTCAGATGTCCCATTTTTTTGATTGTGCAAGTTCGCCTCTACATAATGAATCAATTAATTCATCAATTTGCATTCGAATTTGTTTTTGGTCATCTCTTCTCCTAATGGTAACTGAACCATCCGTAATAGATTGATGATCAATAGTTATGGCCCATGGAATTCCGATTTCATCAGCCCTTGCATAACGTCTCCCAATTGATTTTCCAAAAGCATCTATGGATGGCACTATGCCTTGATGAGAACATAATCGATTGAATACGTCCTTTGCAAGTTCAGGCATTCCTTCTTTATTGAATAGTGGGAGGACTACGGCATGATACGGCGATACACATTCATTAAGACGGAGAACATCATAATTTTCGCCGTCTTTTTCTGTTCTATCAAACGAATGGTCGAGTATATGCCAAACAATTCGGTCAATTCCAAAAGCTGGCTCAATGACGTGAGGGGTGAACCATTCACCATTCACAGTTTTTTGGATTCGTCTGGATTCAACCATTCCCTCCTCAATTAACACTGTGCGGCCATCATGAAGGGTTAAATCAAAGGGAAGCGAATCTGGACTCAAATCAATTTGTTCCAATGATTGGATTACAGCAGCAGCATCTTGTCTAAAAGCAGGTCCGATATTTGCTTGGATAGGAACCCATCGATTTTCATCCACTACGATTGGTTGTTCAAATTCTCGCCATGCCTTTAGTGCTCCTGATGAAGAAGCAGATGAATGTGAATCCAAATCGTAACAACCTCTGTGAGCGATTCCAACGCACTCTATCCATCCATAACTTCCATGTATCTCACAATCCCAACAATCGCTTGCATAATGAGCCATCTCGTTTTGTTCATGTTGTCTAAATCGTATCCTCTCTGGATCAATACCTAGTTTGATTAGTAATTCAAGTGTTTCAATCATAAACATTCCAACAATTGGATGACGTACTATACCTTTCTCCAAAGCAACATGCATAGTCAAATGTCTAACATCTGTTTCTTCTGCTGGAAGAAGTATCATGTCGGTTGTTGAATTGAAAATGTCTGAATGATTTACTTTTGTTTCCGGGTCGATAAAATATTCAAGTTCTGCCATATTGAATTCCCGTTGTCTTATCATTCCTTGTCGTGGACTAATCTCATTGCGGTATCCCTTACCAATTTGAACAGCACCAAATGGTAACCTTTGTCTAAAATGTCGATACAATGGTGCAAAATTTGTGAACATTCCTTGAGCTGTTTCAGGGCGAAGAAATGCCTTTCTCCCTTCGCCAACAGGGCCCAAGATGGTTGGAAACATTAGATTCATTGGTTCCGCATTATTCCATGTAGATTTACCGCATGAAGGGCATGGTACATCATTCGTAGAGATAGCATTGTCTAGTTCAAGGGATGATAATGAATCGGGATTATTGACAATATTTTCCAATAGATGATCGGCTCTAGATACCGAATTACATGATATACATTGTACTGCATGATCGTTGAATGCTCCAACATGCCCGCTTGCTTCTAACACAGAATGGGGAGTAATTGTTGGAGAATTAATCTCAACAATGTTGCCATTTTTTAGCCAATGATTTAGCCACATTTCATTGACCAGTCTTAGAATTCTAGCCCCAACTGGCCCGTAATCGAATAGCCCTGCAACGCCCCCGTATAATTCGAATGCAGGGTAAACTATTCCTCTTCTCTTTAGAGAACTCATCAAGGTGCGAACTCGTTCCTCGTCCACACTCATTGAGTTGTTCTCAATACCTATGCTTCTCAAGTGTTACTGAATTATTGTGTAGAAAAATGAGATATTGAAATCGCATGATAAGTTGTGATAGACATTGAGACGAGTTGTAAATTGAGATTTAAATGAATATGGTTATAGCATGGACCGTTCCCACTGAAGTCACTGGTATGGGGGAATTTATTGTGAACGAACCTATCTATGCTACAGAGGTAGCCGAAACACAGGAATTATTGGATTCACTTTGTCCACCTGTAAAGAACTGGTTCCAATCTAAATTCCCTGATTTCACTGACCCTCAAAAATTAGCAATCCCAGTTCTTCAAAGTGGAGGGCATCTGTTGCTTTGTAGCCCTACAGGAAGTGGAAAGACACTGACTGCATTTCTGAGTATTATTGACGATATGGTTAGACTTGCAATGGATGGCAACTTGAAAAAATCAGTCCAATGTGTGTATATCTCTCCAATTAAAGCACTAGCAAATGATATTCAAAGAAATTTAATTGAACCATTGAGAGAAATTAAGGAAGAATACCTCCCTAGTGGTACTCAGGATATTGTAGTTGGTCTACGTACAGGCGACACCTCTCAATCTGATCGACAGAAAATGCTGAAGAAACCTCCACATATTCTAATTACAACACCAGAATCTTTAGCATTAGCAATTGGTTCGTCTAGGTTCCGTCCAATTCTTCAAGATCTTAGATACCTAATTGTCGATGAGATGCATTCATTGGTGCCAACAAAAAGAGGAACTCATCTTGCATTGGCATTGGCACAATTAGATCATTCAATATCAAAACCAGTCCAGAGAATTGGAATTTCTGCCACTATGGAACCATTGAAAACTGTGGCAGAATTTCTAGTATCATCAGATTCTAATTCAGATACACCCGTCACAATCGCTCATATATCTGGTTCAAGAAGGTTGGACCTCGACATTCTGTTGCCAACAGATCGATTCAACAATACTGCAATGAAGGACATTCTCGATAGAAATGTCGAGGTAATCAAAGAATTAGTAAATGCGCACAACACGACGTTGGTGTTCGCAAATACAAGAAGAATGACTGAGGTTTTGGTTCAGAAACTTCGAGCACTTCACGTTGAAGGTGTCGAGGGACATCATGGATCTATGGATAAGAAAATCCGCCTAGATGTTGAACAGAGATTGAAAAGAGGTGAATTGAGGGCAGTAGTCTCTTCATCTAGTCTAGAAATGGGTATTGATATTGGTTCAGTAGACATGGTTGTTCAAGTTGGTTCACCAGGTAGTATTGCAACCGCATTACAGAGAGTTGGTAGAGCAGGGCATCATGTAGGTGGGGTTCCTAGAGCTAGATTATTACCTACTGGAACTCATGATTTGTTAGAATTAGTTGCACTACAGAATTCCATACTTTCAGGTAAGATGGATCAATTGAAATTCCCTGAAAAATGTCTTGATGTTTTAGCCCAATTCCTTATTGGATTAGTCATACAACAAGATTGGGATATCGATGAGGCATATGAATTGGTTACTATGGCCTGGCCATATAGAGAGTTGGAGTATGATGACTTCATCGAAGTTCTCGATATGCTGCATGAAGAAAGAAGAGTATGGGTTGATTGGGAAGAGAATTCGTATACCAAACGTGGTTACAGTAAGATGATTTATTACACGAATATTGGTACAATCGCCCCTGATAATAATTATCTCGTGTTTACTCAGGACGGAACCTTGGTAGGGCAATTATCTGGTTCATTTGTTCAAAACTTAAGGTCAGGTGACGTATTTCTATTGGGTGGACAAACGTACAGAGTACATGCCATCAATTCAACTCGAGTCAACGTTAGCCCTGTAACAGGCCATCGTCCAACAGTCCCATCATGGACAGGCGAATCAATGAGTCGCACTAAAGAACTCTCAGAATCAGTACTACAAGTTCTACATCATGTGGCAAGAATTGTTCGTCTAGGTGGTGACCCACGTAGATTATTCAAGGAAGTCTATGGACTATCCAATAAAGTCGCAGATAGTCTTGGAATTTTTCTTGAAGAGCATTTCGATGAGACATTCCTAGTACCGCATCCAAGCAGGATATTGGTTGAACAAATTGATGGTAATATTCCTACATATGTGGTGACAACCTGTAGAGGTAGGTCATTCAATATGGCTCTAGGGTATTTATTTGCCGCATTAGCTGAAGCTGATGATATCAACGTCAACGAAATGTCATTTGATGAGAATGGATTCCTGATTAAATTGACTAAAGAGGTGAATATCGGAAAGGTTTCTGAGTTGGTAAGTAAAGGTGAGAGTAGAACTATACTGAGGAAATTCCTCATTGATTCACAACTATTCCAGAAAAGATTTCGAGCAGTTTCATCACGTAGTATGATAATACCTCGTCGCATTGGTGCCGAGGAAGTTAGTCCTCAACAATTTCAACAAAAATCTGAAGCATTATTGCGCAAGCATAGACAGATGGAATCTGGAGATTCTCTACTGATTCGAGAGACTGAGAATGAAATTTATCATACAGATTTAGATCTCGCTGGCCTCGATGAATTCGTTACTAGTATGGCCAATGGGGAAGTTCACATGGTACATTCTAGGGTTAAGTTGCCATCTCCATTAGGGATGAATCTCTACATTTCTGCCTTTGAGGACTTGCTTACAATGCGTGCACGTGCATTCCTTGTTAAAGACATAGATCCTGAGATTCTTCGCCGTTTACTTGGTCGTCGTTCTTTACAAACGGATTTAGATCCAGAACGTATAGATAGATATTATTCCGACAAGGTTAGAGTACCTGATTCTCCCGATAGTCTTCGCCGATTGATGGAAGTAGGTGGAGGATTGGTTGAAGGCACTGATCACCCATTGTATCTTGAGAAACTAGATGGAATATCTCAAGATAACATAACTAAATGGATGGATTCACTTTCTAATGATGGTAAGATATTGCGCATTCGTGGGACAGGTAGTGAACAAATTGATGGAAAATGGTTTTCCAAGAATATGGCATTTGTACATGGTACGTTAGGAGTATTATCAACTGCTGGTGCATCTGAATTAGTAAATGTTAGAGACTTGTATACAGGTAACCTATCGTTCCAGGTGACGTCTTGTATGGATGATACAGGATGGACGGATGTAGGTCTTAGTGATCCACATGAATGTCTTCGTGTTAAGATTCTGGATTTGTTAGGTTCCGAAGGACCGAAGACATTGGACGTATTGCTGGAACGTTTGCCATTTCCAAGGGGCCAAATAGAATCAATATTACATGAATTGGAGGTTAGAAATTTACTAGCTGTAGGATTTTACAAACAGACGAAGGAAGGAGAATATATTCTCCGTATTGATGAATATCGAATTACAGATGGCAAGGAGACAGTTATCGAATCGCGCGCGATTCAAAATATGTTATTGGATAAGTCATTCCAATCTCGTGACGATCCGCTAGAAGTAATGAGAAACCATATAATGATATCAAAACAAGAAGAAATGTTGTACCGGACAAGTGATTATCGTTTTGGAGATTGGTCAGATATCAAACATGATAATGATGTGTTAATGGGTCGGTTATTGAATAACAGAATTGGTTATACTCTTAAGTCTGAAATTCCATTGATTTTAGGATTAAGGCCAGAGATGTGGAGGGGAGAAAACGAAGATAGATTACTCACCTTTGTTCCTCATGAACGCAATATTGAACGTAAGGAACTGGAAGTAGAATTCTTACGCTCATATTCAAAGGATGATAAAGATAAAGGCAAGAGAGAGTTTAGGAACGCAGTGAATAATATTGATAGATTGTTATGTGTCGCTAAGCAGTATCAAGTTGTCCCAAATAGGAAACGTTCGTTGTCGTTATTTCACCGGATTGTAGATGCTTATGAACCAATGAATTTCAAGGATGCATTAGAGATATTTGTGCATAGATTGGGGCCAATTAGACTGTATACTATTCGGAACAACGTCACACGTCCAGTCGAAGAGATAGCTGATACATTGAAGGAATTAGAGGATGAAGGAAAGATTGTCCGAATTGTTACATTACAACCTGATCCAGTTGAATATTATTCCTCACCACATGATTCAGATAGATTATACGAGAAACCTGAAGAGGATAGAAGCCTAAGAATACTTACGCAATCAGATCCATATTGTAGTCGTTTTATTCAAGAAATTCGATTCGTACTTCGAGACGGTTGGTATCGTCCTGTTTTCAAAGGTATAGATCCTATTGGTAGGATTTTGATGTTTAAAGTAAACGATTATCTAGAAATTAAGGACGTACAAATACCACACGCATATTTAGATGAATTTGCAGTTGAATTTAATCGACTTTTGGAAAATTTCAAAGATCAACTAATTGATGTATCTGTGTTACATAAATTCAATGCAGAGTTAATTCCTGATTCTCCTCCAGAAATTCAAGATTTAGTTGCTAAACTTGGATTCAAACCAATGAATGACGAACGTAAGAGATACATTAGAGGAGGTGTTGTAGAAACTCGTTCCAATCACGTAGTCCATCGGTCATTATTCCATATCCATAATTTGCATCAAAATACACGTAAAGAAAATGAAGTTTCTGCTATTCGTGAGATGGATGAGGTTAGGGATACGATTGCATTACGAGGTAGATGTGAAGTCATGCGAGCAGATTTGGATGCAATGGCTGCATCAAACCAACTACATCAAGGTACTAATCTACGTAGACACCTAGTGTGGGCATCATTCGATCATTTCCAGAAATTGTTGATGATACGAAATTTACCTGCTGAAGAAGAATTGTGGGATGTGTTAGATGCATTTACTGAAAATACCGACCCTAGAGCATATATGGAACGTTTTGCATTGAAGAGATCTGAATTTAGAAAGTTGATTCAACCGCTCCTCCGTTCAGGCCATATGGTTCAAGATTATCGAGGTGGATTCAAAGTAATTACGACAAAGCCAGATTATGATGTCTGGGATGTTAAGAAAGAATATCTCCGGGAATCAATAATGCAATATCCTGTTGTATCAATGAAACAAATGGAACGCATTGTAGGTGCGTCATTCAAACCCGAGGAAATTGGGCAAGTATTGCATGGAATGGAAGAAACTGGGGAATTAGTGAAAGGCTTCCTAACAGATGATTCTTTACATATTCAATGGGGTCAACGTGAACTCATTGAAAAGGCAGACTCAATTGATCCGATGCGTGATTTCGTACTCCCACCATCTGATCCATTGTTACCATACTTTAGTGGACTACTAAGAGAACGATTTGGATTTGGTTCTGCATATATGGTCTTCCATCAGGAAGAACCGGTTGCAGCATTCAAGGCAAATACACGAAATGAGGTATTTGACGTCACAGACATGAATTGTGATCCTGATAAGGAAAAACAGGCAATGCGTGTGATGAAAGAATTCGCATGGGAACACAATATGCCATTGGTTGGAAAGGTTATCGAACGTCTTCGAGCGAGGATTTCGAGGCAATAATTGGAGACATCAATCGCATAATGTGTGTATGCATTTGTGGCAATAATTCAAAGATAACCAATGCCATTAGGAACATTGCTCCTAGAGAAGCGAATTTAGCGGCATATGAATGAGCAAAATCGAACATAGTTACTCCCAATAATTCCCAATGTGGGTAGTTAGCATGTAACCAAACAATGCCAGCATTTCTGAATGTATTCAAAACAAAAATTGTTGGAATGGTTACTATTACTGCACGTATTCGTCTCCTTATTGGTGCAGTTCGAATTGCGGCTAATGCTCCAATGAATACAGCCATAGATTGCATTGCAGAACAGGCCATAACAAATCCAACTTCAGTTATTCCATCGTGTTCACGTATCAGTGGGATGTTGAACCCAGCGTCACCCAAGTCTTCCGAAAGTATCCATCGATTACCCGACCATTCGCTCCATATTACATCATTTACACCTGTATCTACCACGATTGTACCAATAGTGTATCCATCAATGCCAGAAAATCCAAGGAATACATTTGCACTCCACGCAGTAATCCATACTACAGCAACATTCAGATATGGAATATTAGCTATTAGTAGATAGGGCCCTACACCAAGTGAAATCATTCCACGAGCCCAAATCATCGCTTCTTCTTCGATGTTATTTCTATGGTGTTTGAATTCGATAATCGAAATAATAATTGTAATCGGCAACCCTGCTGCAGACATGATAATTAGTACAGGATCTGAAATTTCGATGTAATGAGGTATATCCAAATAGAAGAAAAATCCTACTAAAGGCCATCCAATAACGGATAGAATTCCACCACCATTTGATGCACGGAAATGAGCAACTCCGAGCAAGATTACTGCACTAATTCCTAGTGTCAATTGTAATTGATTTATAGATAGTCCCAATATTGTCGAAATCCCGTTGAGGGCGACGATAATTGGGTCATCCATAGTGTATGCTGGTGGCGAACCTGTAAATATCCAGCGGCTACACGAATGTACAATGACGGGGTCTGATGAGTTCAATCTTGATTCATTCGTTCATTCATATCTGAGCGATTTGAAGTCTGCAATCGATACGATAACCATTGATGAAATAGAGGGTTTAGTATCTCGTGTAATCAATACTAGATCAGCAGGAGGAAGCATACATTTCATTGGAAATGGTGGCAGCGCAGCTACACCTTCTCATAGTGCTGGAGATTGGTCTAAGGAATTGAATGTCCGTACAATTGCACATACTGATAATATCGCATCATTTACAGCATGGGCTAATGATGAAGGATATGACCAGGTCTTCGTTCAAGCACTAAGGACATACATTCATCCAAATGATTTGGTTATTGCATATACTGGATCAGGTAATTCATTAAATGTAATCCTAGCACTACAATTCGCACAAGAAAACGAAATTGAGACCGTAGGAATTACTGGTAATTACATGGGTCATGGAATTGGGAAAATTGGAAATCACGTAAATCATGTAATCAATTTTAATACCGAATCAATGGAACGAATTGAAGATCTTCAATTGGTGGTAAATCATATCGTAAAGGAAGCAATCAAGGCAATGGATGTGAAGTGAACTCCAATGCTTCCACATCGACATCGAAGTGAATTATTGGCACCACTTGAATTGAATGACCTCCCCTCATCAAATCCATGGTCAGGTAATATTGCGTATTTGGACAGAGATGGGGTGTTGAATGTAGGTAGTAAAACATACATCAATGATATTGATGAAGTAATAATTTTACCAGAAGCTGGCAAATGTGTTGCTGATTTACGTAGAGCAGGATTTCGAATTTGTATTTGTACCAATCAATCACCCATTGATAGAGGATGGTGGAGTCATAAACGCTTAGCTAAAATTCATGATTACATTCAGTCATTACTTTTTGAACAAGATGAAGATGCACATTTGGATTTAATTCTGTATAGCCCCTACCATCCACATGCTAATGCATATGCTAGAAAGGGAAATCCAGGTATGCTTCAAGCAGGTAGGCAAATCATTGAAGCAGCACATAATGGAATTATACTGACTGATTCAAATTTCAATTACAATCAAGAATACATTGATTTTGATGAAACGAATAGTGTAATGGTAGGTGATAGAGGGGTTGATATGCATGCGGCAATCAACCATAATGTTCGAGGAATTAGAGTTGATGGAAGTGTGGGGATTCTCGATGCAATGGGTCAAATTCTACGTTAGTGTGATGATATGATTTGGGCTATTGGATTAGATGATACAGACCACCCGAATGGAGATTGTACTACTTGGCATGCTCATCAATTGGAACGTGTGTTAACCAATCAGGGGGCAATTCCAATCGAACGAAGATTGGTGAGGCTATGGCCATTTGCAGTTAGGAGGACACGTGGAAATGCTGCTTTAGCATTGGTATTAGAAGTAAGTAATGAAATTCAAGATGATTGTATTAGTGCAATAGAGAATTGGTTCAGTGATCTAGTTGATCATATCCATGAGCATGATGCAACGAATCATGCTAGGCCAGGTTTGATTGTTTGCAATGATGGTGAGA
>Ga0066862_10000780_pt1 | contig 12903 bp, 13 predicted proteins | sample ETN02SmetaG_FD_66431 | JGI IMG/M metagenome (GOLD analysis project Ga0066862, IMG submission 66431) | Marine microbial and viral communities from oxygen minimum zone, Eastern Pacific Ocean - ETNP2014F10-02SV255 | ecosystem: Environmental > Aquatic > Marine > Oceanic ... | reverse complement strand
ATGAACATGAAGAAGAAGTACACCATGATGAACATGAAGAAGAAGTACACCATGATGAACATGAAGAAGAAGTACACCATGATGAACATGAAGAAGAAGTACACCATGATGAACATGAAGGAATTATCGTTCCTAATTCTACACCCGAAACACTACAGATAATAAGACACGAACTCTCTGAGCAAATAGAGCTTAATTTTACCTCTGAAGTTGAGACGGAGATCCATATTCACGGCTACGACATACATTTTATGGTTTATCCTGATCAGGAAAATGTATTGACTATAGACTTATCTATAGCCGGTGAATTCGAAATAGAAAATCATGATTCTGGAATTGAATTTGCAAGGTTAATAGTTTCTCCTTAAATTCAAATAATAATTAATATAAATTAAGTTATACAAGGAGATAAATGAGAGTAGCTTATATATTAAATTCACCAAATGCAGCAAATTATAAAGTTGGAGAGATGATTCTTCCTCAGCTAGAAAATGATGCACATGGAGTGGAGGTAGTTGGGATCTTTTTCTTTGATGACAATACAATGTTGCTACAAAAAGGAAACCCAAAAGGGGAGCGTCTTGCCAAGGTAGCAAAAGATAAAGGAATGCTACTTATGATGTGTGATCAATGTGCTAATCAGAGAGGTTTAGCAGATAAAGATGGAGACGACTATACACCAAGAGGAACCGTTGAAGGTGTAGTTGTTGGATGTTTTCCTGATTTATATGGTGCTTTATCTGGGAATATGCCAGATCAAGTAATATCTTTATAGTCACTCTTTAATAGCAATAAATATATTCTTATTAGTTACTAAATTATGTTTATTGATGTCTAAATTAGAGTATGTTACAAAATAAAACATTATTAATTACGGGGATTCTTACTGATAAAAGTATCGCTTATCATTCTGCAAAAATTGCAATTGATAATGGAGCAACAGTTGTTGCTACTGGTTTTGGTAAAGGTTTAAGAATTACTGAGCGTGCTGTAAAGAGACTTTCTGAAGATATAAAAGTTTATGAAATGGATATCCAAAACCCTCAACAAGTTGAAGAAGCAGTAAATTCAGTTAAAGAAAGTCATGGAACAATTGATGGAATACTTCATGCAATTGCTTTTTCTCCTACAGAAGCAATGGGAGGAAACTTTATGAATACAGAACTAGAAGATGCTATGACTTCTTTCGAAGTATCAGCCTTCTCCTTGAAGACTTTAGCAAAAGGGTTCCAGCCAATTATGAATAACCCATCATCAATTGTTGCTTTAGATTTTGATAACTCACAGGCTTGGCCAGGTTATGATTGGCAAGGAGTTGCTAAATCAGGCCTCCAATCCATTGTGCGTTATCTTGCATATTATCTTGGTGAAGATGGGATTAGAGTGAATGCGGTAGCATCAGGACCTTTAGCAACTACAGCTGCAAAAAATATTCCAGGTTTTACTTCTATGGAAGGTGAGTGGGACAAGAAAGCTCCGCTTGGATGGGATACAAAAAATGCAGAGCCTGTAGCAAAGGTAGTTAACTTTTTACTATCTGATTTATCTGAAGCAGTAACTGGAGAAGTGATTCACGCTGATGGTGGTGCACATGCCATTGGTGGAACAATGTTGCCGAACTAATGAAAAAGGTAGTCCTTAAAAAGAATATTTAATTAATTTAATTCTTACTAAAAATAAGAACTGCGTTATGTCCACCAAACCCAAAAGAGTTTGTCATTGCATAGCTTATATCTTTTTCTATAGAATTATTAGGTGTGTAATTTAGATCACACTCTTCATCAGGGCTATCTAGATTAATAGTAGGGGGGACAACACCATCCTTTATTGACATAAGACATACCATTGATTCAAATGCACCTGCGCCTCCAAGTAAGTGACCAACCATGGACTTAGTGGAAGATATGGAAACATTTTCAGCTGATGGTCCGAAAGATCTTTTTATTGCAAGCGTTTCAGTTACATCATTTATTTTCGTAGATGTCCCATGTGCATTTACATAGTCAATCTTGTCAGGGCTTAACCCAGCATCTTCTAGTGCCTGATCCATAGCTCTTGAGGCACCAATACCACCTTCAGATGGAGCAGTAATGTGAAATGCATCTGTTGACGAACCATATCCAACTAGATACCCATAAATGTTTGCCCCCCTAGACTTTGCACTCTCCTCTGATTCTAAAAACATCATTGTGCAACCTTCAGCCATAACGAAACCATCCCTATCCTTATCAAATGGTCTAGATGCTTTTTCAGGATCACTGTTCCTAGAAGATAATGCTCGACTTTGTGAAAAAGCACTAATGGTCATTCCTGAAGTCGCTGACTCTGTTCCCCCTGCAATGACCATATCTACAAAATTATTTTCTATTAATCTTTTTGCTTCCCCTATAGCATTAGCAGAGGCTGCACACGCTGTTGTAATAGTAGAGGAGGGTCCTTCTATACCAAACTTTATCGATGTTTGCCCAGTACTAGAATTAGGCATTATCTGAGTTATTGAAAGTGGGCTTACTCTTTTTTCACCTCTTTCATCGTATACTCTTACAGCATTTTCAGTTGCAGAGAGACCACCGATCCCTGTTCCAATAATAATTCCACAATTTGGCCCAAGCCGTTCGCTACTATCAATTCCTGCGTCTTCTATAGCATCTTTAGTAGCTTGTAGGGTTAAGTGGCCAGCTCTATCAAGCTTTCTAGCATATTGCTTACCAAAGATTTCTTCTGCGTCAAATCCGTGTACCTCACCAGCTATCTTTATAGAAACATTTGAAGTGTCAAATTGAGTGATTTCTCCAATACCTGAATCTCCATCACACAGTTTTTTCCAGGTCTCTAATAAATTTAATGCAAGAGGATTAACTGTTCCTAGTCCTGTTATAACTACCCTCTTTTTGGACATGCTTAATCTAATCTATATTTTTGAATGAAGTAAATTAACAGCCTGGCCAACAGTTTCTACATCACTTAATTCTTCGTCGTTTATTTCTATACCGAACTCATCTTCGAAAGCCATTACAACTTCTACTATCCCTAATGAGTCGATCTCTAAATCCTCTTCTAGTTTTGATTCCATCGATACTTTATCTTCATCTATACCTAGTTCTTCAACAAAAAGATTTTTAACTTTTTCAAATACTTCATTAACTTCCATAAAAACTCCCTTAAAACTAAATAACAAGGCCTCCATCGACCTTGATTACCTGTCCTGTTATATACTCTGACTCATCTGAACACAAAAAAGATACTATATTTGCTATATCTTCAGGTGTTCCGATGCGCTTAATTGAAAGCTGTTCTATAATATTATCTTTTTCGTCATTACTTATAAATGACGTCATATCTGTATCAATATAACCTGGGGCTACTACATTTGCGGTAATATTTCTTGATCCCATTTCTTTACTAATTGATCTAGCAAGGCCAATTAAGCCAGCTTTAGATGCCGCATAGTTAGATTGCCCTTGATTTCCAGTTATCCCTACAATGGATGAAATAAAAACTATCCTTCCCCATTTATTTTTCATCATATGTTTTATTGCTCTTTGGGAAGCTCTATATGATCCTGATAAGTTTGTATCAATTACGTCCTCCCACTCATCTTCTTTTAGGCGGGGTAGGATATTGTCTTTAGTTATTCCGGCATTGTTTACTAGGACATCAATTCCACCAAACTCTTTTTCAACAACTCCAAAAGCATTCTCTACAGATTCTTTACTTGTTACATCTATCTGTACAGCAATTGCTGTCCCCTTAGATTTATTTATTTCATCGACTACAGCTTCTCCTGCATCTTTAGAGGACGAGTAACCAACAGCAACATTAAATGATTTTCCAAGATCTAATGCAATTCCTTTACCGATACCCCTTGATCCACCTGTAACTAGAGCAGTTTTCATTATCTTATTTTTCTATTTTTTCTGGGACAAAGTAATCAATAGATTCTCTAATTGTATCTATTCCGGTTCCTTCAAAAGGAGGTAAATCAGCATCGGTCTCACCAAGAGGCGTTACTCTTTTACCAAACTTTAACGCAGCACCTCCCCAGGCTAATCCTGCTCCAACGGCTGTTATTACAAGAGTTTCCCCACCCTTAATTACACCATCTTCAAGACCATCAACAAGTGCAGTAGGTATAGAGGCAGCAGAAGTGTTTCCATATTTATAAACATATTTTAAAGTAGTTGCATTTGGAAGTTTTAAACTTCTCTCTAAGCCTTCAATTATTCTTAAATTTGCTTGATGGGGGATAAGGATATCAATATCTTCTTTTGTTAAACCGGATTTTTTTATTGCCTCTTCTGAAGCATTAGCCATTGCTCGTATACCACTTTTGAAAATTTCTTGGCCATCAAAAGTCCACGTTATATCTGCAGCTGCATGGGGTGTAAATCTATTCATTGCTGATCCAAAATTTGGAATTTCTAAAATATCTAATTTATCTGAACTTAATCCATTAGAAAATGAATAAATTTCACCATCTTCTTCGGTTTTGCTTTCCTCCACAACAACAGCACCTGCACCATCACCAAAAAGTACAGCAGTGTTTCTATCAGACCAATCTAGTAACCAGGTTATATGTTCGGAGCCAACAACCACTGCATTCTTGTATAAACCACTTTCAACAAAAGCTTTTGCTTGTTCTAGTCCATAAAGAAAACCTGCACATGCTGCATTTATATCATAAACAGTAGCGTTCACACATCCCATTTTTTGTTGAAGGTGTGATGCAGCTGAAGGAACAATGCTATCAGGGGTGCATGTTGCAAGAATTACAACACCAATGTCTTCAGGTTCTAGTCCAGCACACGCTATAGCTCTTAACCCAGCAACAGTTGCCATGTCAGTGTTCCTGACATGGGAGTACCTTCTTTCTTTTATTCCTGTTCTTTGCTCAATCCATTCATCTGAAGTATCAATAAATGTTGCTAAATCAGCATTCGTAACAATATTGTCAGGCGAGCACTTTCCCCAACCAGTAATTGTTGATTTCAAACCTTCTCCTAGTCTTTAATTTAAGGAATCTAAAGAATTTACTACTCCAACTTCCTTACTAGAAATAGACCTTTTTGCCATACCACTAGTTACATCTCCAGGTCCTATATGCATCCATTTATCAGGATTTATGTCGTTTTCCAATCTCTGTAATTGGTTTAGAAAAAGTACAGGGTTATCTATTTGATCAGAAAGTTGTTTTTTTACTGTATCTTTTGTTACGTAGTTTGCATCAACATTCATTACTGTAGGAATAAATGGTTCATTGAAGGGTATTTTACCCAAGGCAATGTCTAGCCTTGCTTTTGCAGGACTCATTAAAGGGGTATGGAATGCTCCAGCTACATCTAATTTAATTATCTTTCGTGCAGATATGCTCTTAGGATTTTTTACTATATAGTCCAAGTCTTCTGTTAGCCCCGCTACAACAATTTGTCCGAGATCATTAAAATTAGCTGCCCATATATCTATTCCTTGCTTTTCTAACGAGTCGATATCTTTAATTGTTGTTTCCATATCTTTTGTTAGAACCGCACACATTGAACTATCAATTCTTTCGACAGCATCCTGCATCGCATTACTTCTTACAGAAATAATTTCAAGTGCATCTTCAAAATTCATTACACCGCTTATGGCTAAAGCAGTGTATTCTCCTAGAGAGTGTCCAGCAAGCGCAGAAGGTTTTCCATATTTTTTTATTGCTTCAAGACAGTATGAGTATGAGAGAGCAAAGATTGACGGTTGAGCAATATTTGTTTTTTTTAATTCATTTTCATTTGCAAACTCACAGGCATCTTTTAATGACCAGCCCATTATCATTTCAAATTTTTCTATCAGTGTTTCTTCATGGCTATTGAATAAGTCAAGCCCCATTTGAGGGTGTTGGGATCCTTGGCCAGGAAAGAGTGCAATCCAATTCATTTTTTTTCAGAAACAGCAAATGCTATTGCTTTATTTTCTTCATGAGATAAAGATACATGGATTGAATCAATTTTCTTTTCAGAAAGTTTTCTGGATGCTTTATTAATCAATTTGACAGTAGGTTTTCCTCCACCAGTAATTTCTATGTCTTTCCAATTCAACTGTCTCCATCCATAACCTAAAGACTTCATTACAGCTTCTTTAGCTGCAAACCTTGCTGCTAATCTTTTACTTGGATCTGAAAATTTCTTTGAGTATTCTACCTCATGGTCTGTAAAGCACCTAGAAAGGAATTTTAATTCATTTTTTTCTAGCAGTCTTTTTATTCTGTCAATATCTACTAGGTCCACACCTATGCCATAAATCATAATTTCTCTATCTCTTCTCTATTACAAGAATTATGTCACCTCTCGATACAGGTGATCCTTTTGTAATACTAAGTTCTTTTACTACACCGTCAATAGTTGATGAGACTATATTTTCCATTTTCATTGCTTCGATCACAAACAATGAATCACCTTTCTTTACTTTTTTGCCTTCTTTTGTCATTATGTCAACGATTGTTCCTTGCATTTCAGCAACTATTATTCCTGGTGAATCATCTTTAGACAAGTCTATACCAATCTTCTTAGGCATCTTGGGAGAAAAATTATCAGAAGGCTTACCATCAAGAGAAATACTTACAGTCTCGGGTTTGCCTCGACTTACTTCCTCTTTTGTTTCATTTTCTATGAATAAATCCAGGTTTTCTTCAATATAGTTAACATGTACTTTTCCTTCAGCAAATGCATCTGAAGATATGATTTGAAGTATAGGACTTATAGTTGTTGGTATTCCCAATACAACATATTCATTGAGACATCTCTGCCCAACTTCAATAGCCTCATTACGATCATTTCCCCATACAACAAGTTTTGCGATTAGATTATCGTAGAAATGGCTTATATGAGTACCTGATTTAGCCCAACCATCTACTCTTACTCCATTCCCTATAGGCTCTCTGTATTCAGTGATTGTTCCAGGGACAGGTATAAAGTTCTTTGATGCATCTTCAGCATTGATTCTAATTTCTATACTATGACCCCTAGGTGTCCATTCTCTATCAGCTAGCGAATGACCCATTGCAATTTTTATTTGTTCTTTAACTATGTCTATTCCATATCGCATTTCAGTTACAGTATGTTCAACTTGCAAACGTGTATTCATTTCTAAAAAATAAAAATTCTCTTCTCCGTCAGCTAGGAATTCAACAGTTCCAGCATTAATATATTTTGATTCTTTTGCAATTGTTAATGTTTGCTCCTTTAATTTTTCCCTTCCTTCTTCAGAAATCCAAAATGCAGGGCTCTCCTCAACTAATTTCTGATTCCTCCTTTGAGTAGAGCAATCTCTCTCTCCAAGAAATACATGATTTCCATGTTGGTCACTTAATATTTGTGTTTCTACATGCTTTGCATTTTTAATAAATTTCTCTATATATATATCATCCGACCCAAAATATGCTTCGCTTTCTCTTCTTACTATGTCATAGTTTTCTAATAGTTCATCAGGGTTGTGAACAATTCTTAGTCCTTTACCGCCCCCTCCATGAGCTGCTTTAAGTGCTACAGGAAAACCTTGTTCTCTAGCATCCCTCATTGCATCCCTTCTGTTTCGTGCAGGTTTTAATTGACCGGGAATTGGGTTAATTCCAATTTTGGATACTAATTTTCTTGATTCAATCTTGTCTCCCATAGACCGTATAGTTTTTGGACTTGGTCCAATCCAAGTAATTCTCTTTCTTTGTATTGCTTTGGCAAAGTCTGCATTTTCAGCAAGAAAACCATAGCCAGGGTGAACAAGGTCAGCTTCAGTGTTCACGGCTGCTTCAACAAGTCTCTTTAAATTCCTATAGCTCTCTGCTGGTAGGGAAGGCCCTAAGTGTATTGATTCGTCAGCTTTCTTGACATGTAACGATTCTTTATCAATGTCTGAATATACAGCTATAGTTCTTAGACCCAGTTCTTTTGCAGATCTAATTATTCGGAGAGCAATTTCCCCCCTATTTGCTACGAGGATTCTCTTATTCTTCATTTAGATATTTACTTTATTAGCTACTCCGAAAGCGACTACTGCTTTTATGAAGTCACCAATAAGAAATGGCACAACCCCTATGGTGATAGCATCTACTATTGATATCTGAAGGATAAAAGATAATCCAATTACCCCACAAAGATAAATAGCAAAAGTTCCAGCAACAATAGATAGATACGGATAGTTGCTTAATTGTCCAATAAGCCATGATGCGACAATAAACCCAAGTAAATAACCAACTGTAGGACTCTTTAGTATTGCTAAACCGCCTACTGATCCAGAAAACCATGGTAGACCTAATAATCCACCAGTTAAATAAAAGGACATGCTTAATGATCCATACTTCTTGCCTAAAAGTAACCCTGAAAGTATGACCATAAATGTTTGAGCAGTTATTGGGACAGGCGTAAAAAATAACTCTATTCTGAGTTGTGCACTCAGAGCTGTTGCTATCGCAAACCCTAGAGAAATCCCTATACTTGCTAATTTAGTTCTTGATTCAGTCCAGATTATTGCAGCGTTTCTATAAGGGTATGTTTCCATGTTTCTCTCCTAACTTCACTTTATCCTTAAGTTCCTTTAATGAATATATAATTTTTTTTCTTGTCTGAGAAGGGCTAATCACAGAATCCACCAATTCAAGCTCAATGGCTTTATTGGGGTTATTGAATTCCTTTTTGTATTCATCAATAAGCTTCTCTCTTACTTCTTTTTGGTTTTTAACCTCTTTAATTTTTTTTCTATGGATTATATCTACAGCTCCCTCTGCCCCCATAACTGCAACTTCTGCACTTGGCCATGCAAAGACCTTATCTGCCCCTAGCCCTATTGAGTCCATTACTATATATGCGCCTCCGTATGCTTTTCTTGTTACAACACAAATTCTTGGCACAGTAGATTCTGAGTATGCATAGAGTAACTTAGCCCCACTTTTAATAATTCCTCCATGCTCTTGTTCGATTCCCGGTAAAAATCCAGGGACATCAACTAATGTAACTAGTGGAATATTAAAGGAATCACAAAAGCGAACAAATCTTGCTGCTTTCTCAGAAGCTTTTATATCTAAGACTCCAGCTAGTTCAGTTGGTTGGTTTGCAATTATTCCGACTGTTGAGCCACTAAATCTAGATAGTCCAGTAATAATATTCTTTGCATAATTTTCATGAATTGGATAAAACTCACCATTGTCTACTAGTTTGCTGATAACATCTTTCATGCTATAAGGATGGTTTGGATTTTCTGGAATAATAGTGTTTAGACTTTCTTCCTCTCTTTCTTCAGCATCTTTTGTTAAAAAGGTAGGAGGTTTTTGAAATGCTGATTGAGGCAAATAGCTTAAAAGATATCTAACCTCTTCAAATGCCTGATCTTCAGTTTCACAAATTTGATGGGAGACTCCTGAGTTTACTCCATGTGCATTAACTCCACCTAAGTCTTCATAACTTACATCTTCTCCAGTAACTGTTTTCACTACACTAGGTCCAGTGACATACATTTGACCTATATCTTTTACCTGAAAAATAATATCAGTAAGAGCAGGAGAGTAGACAGCCCCACCTGCTGATGGGCCTACAACAATTGAAATTTGAGGGACTACTCCTGAGCATTCAACATTCTTTTTAAATATATTTGCGTATCCATACAACGAAGCTATCCCTTCTTGTATTCTCGCTCCTCCAGAGTCTTTTATGCCAACTATCGGAGCTTTGTTTTCTAATGCTAGGTCCATAACTTTAATAATTTTTTCGCTTACAATCCTTCCTAAGCTCCCACCCATAACAGAAAAATCCTCAGAAAAAAGATAAACAGGTCTTCCATGGATTAATCCACTTCCAGTAACTACAGCTTCTCCTCCAGGGTTTTCTTCAGAGGTAACCAATTGATCAATCTCTTCAAAACTTCCTTCATCAACTAGTAAACCAATTCTTTCAGTTGCAGTAAGTTTTCCTTTTGAGTGTTGTATTTTCATAGCTCTTTCATCCCTCTTTGCTTGAAATTCTGAAGGATTACTAGTGCTATTATCTTGTTTATTTAAATCTGACATAATTAATTAAGCTAATTGGTAATAAGTATTTGACCAATATAATACAAAAGAGGTAACACTTTGAAGACAATTTTTTTTGATGAAGTTGAAAATACTCAGGAACTAGCAAGGAATAAGTTTAATGGGGAATCACTACTGGTAATTGCTAAAACCCAATCTCAGGGACGAGGTAGAAAAGGTAGCGAATGGGAAAACGCTGACCAATCTCTTGCCTGTTCTCTTGCATTTGTCAGAGAAAAGGACGGAATAGGAGATTCTCTGCTTCCTCTTGTAGCAAGCTATGTGTTTACTTGCCTCTATGAAGATAGAGAGATTAATTTAAAGTGGCCTAACGATCTTATTTTTGGAGATAAAAAAGTAGGAGGAGTAATGATTGAGAAGTTTGGAGATATATATGTTGCAGGCTTAGGTGTCAATTATTACTGGAAGACCCCCGGTATTTTGTCAGCAGGAGCTTTATTTGAAGAAGAGATTAGTTTTGATGAGATAAACAAGATAGCAGAATCATGGGCAAGTAAATTTCTGAATACAATCCAGCAGTCAGAATTTAATCTTCAGCTTTATAAACTAAAATGCACCACAATTGATAAGCTAGTTGAGTATCCAGATGGACGTGGTTGGGTAAAAGATATAAATGAGGATGGTTCTTTAAAGTTGGAAAAAGAAGACGGTAGAACTATTTCCATTTATGAGTCAATGATATCAGAAGTTAGTTTATGAAAATTAATTTACGACTAGTCTTGATACAGTGAAACAATTAGTAGTAGAAAAAGGTTTGGATACTCCTGATATTTTTGAAGGTCCTATGCCTTCTCCTGGTCCAGGAGAAGTAGTAATAAAAAATCATTACTCCGTAATCTCTTCAGGGACCGAAAAAGCTTCCATACAAGCATCAAATACTAGTCCAGCTTCAAAGATGAAGAATAAAGGAAATATACAAAAAGGAATAGATCTCCTCAAGAGAGAAGGTCTAACAGCTTTAGTTGATGCTGCATTTGGGAAAGATTCTGTCCCTATTCAGATTGGATATAGCTCTTCAGGTGAGATTGTAGAGACTGGCAAGAGTGTTTCAAGTTTTCATGTTGGTGACAGAGTTGCAAGTAATGGATCTCATGCGGAGTATGTTGTTGTTTCTGAAAATCTTTGTACCAGGCTTCCTGATGCAGTTACATATAAAGAGGGGGCTTTTACTGTTATGGGAAGTATTGCTCTTCATGGCATGAGACTTTCTGAGACGGGGATAGGAAATAGTGTAGTTGTAATTGGCCTGGGGGTTATTGGGCAGTTAGCAGTAAAAATTGCAGAGGCCCAAGGTTCTAATGTTACAAGTATTGATCCGGATGAATTAAAACATGGTTATGTCTCAAATGTTTTTAAGACTCTAGACGAAGCTTTGATCTCAGGTGATTTGAAAGAAGACAGTATCGACTCTGTTATTATCACTGCTGGAACAAAAAGCAACGACCCGATAGAAGTTGCAACAAGACTTTGTAGAAAGAAAGGGAAAATAGTTGTTGTTGGAGATGTTTCTCTGAATCTTTCTAGAAACGATTTTTACTATAAAGAGCTTGAACTTATTGTATCAATGTCATATGGACCTGGAAGATATGACCACCAATATGAACAACTAGGTAATGATTACCCAATTCAATATGTTAGATGGACTGAAAATAGAAACTTTCAATCTTTCTTAGGCTTAATTGAAACCAACAAGATTAACGTAATGGATCTTATTTCTAAAGAAGTAAGCCTTGATGATGCATCTAATCTATATAAAGAACTTATGAGTTCAGACACCTTTTCAACCTCAGTCATTAGTTATGAAAACTTAAATAGCCCGAGTATAGAATTTATGAGTAGTGATAGCGTTCCTGAAATTTCTACCTCAAAAATAAAAGTAGGCATTATTGGAGCTGGAAACTTTGCTTCATCAACAATGCTTCCAGTTCTTAAATCACTAAATAATGACTGTATGATTGTAGGCATTGTTTCTATGAAGGGTTTAACAGCTACTACGATGGCTAAAGAATATAAAATTCCAAATGTCTTTGAAGACCCTAAACAATTAATTGAGTCAGATCAGGTTGATGTAGTTTTTATTTTTTCTAGTCACGAGAGTCATGCTGAGCTTGTTCAACATGCTATAGATAATAGCAAGCCAGTATATGTGGAGAAGCCTTTATCCATTACTGAAGAGGGGCTTAATCAAGTTGAAGAGAGTATTTTCAACGCAGATGATCCAAAACTTTATGTTGGTTTCAATAGAAGAAAAACAAAAGCAATTGATATGTTGATGAAACACTTCGGCAATCGTTCAGAACCACTTTCTATTACATATAGATTTAATGTTCCAACCCTTCCTAGTAACCATTGGACAAAGATTAAAGAAATAGGAGGGGGAAGAATTGTAGGAGAAGCTATACATGCGATTGATTTAGCCTCGTATATTACTGGCTCACTTCCGCAGAGTGTTTCTGCCACTTCAGTAGTTAATAAAGAGTCAAACAAAGCTAATGAGGACCAAGTCTCATTAGCAATTATTTTTGGCGATGGTTCAACTGCAGCCATTACTTATTTTTCTGAGGGGAGTTCTTTACTACCAAAAGAGAAGATTGAAGTTCATGGAAACAAAAAGTCAGTCATAATTGAAGACTTTATCAAAGTAAGAATCCTTGATGATAAGAACGATAAAGGTAAATTGGTTAAAACAGGGAAAGGGCACCTAGAGTTAGTCAATAGTTTTTTTGATTATGTTAAGGGAGCATCAGCCAATGAGTTTACTTGGAAAGAAATTAAGTCAGTTAACCATGCAGCAATAACTGCTCAGGAAAACATCAATTCAGGAAAATTTCACTCTATTTGTTAGTATGAAA
>Ga0066862_10000774_pt1 | contig 12998 bp, 9 predicted proteins | sample ETN02SmetaG_FD_66431 | JGI IMG/M metagenome (GOLD analysis project Ga0066862, IMG submission 66431) | Marine microbial and viral communities from oxygen minimum zone, Eastern Pacific Ocean - ETNP2014F10-02SV255 | ecosystem: Environmental > Aquatic > Marine > Oceanic ... | reverse complement strand
TTTTGCTCACTTTCAAAGAATACTAGGGGATTATCTGTTGTACTATTTATTTCAATTTCTAGAGTTGAACGAAGTTGCATCAAACTTTCATTTACCGCACCATGGACTTGGGGGGCGCACCTAAATGAGTAAGGGTCCTGTACTTTATCACATCCTAAGTGACTCTCGAGAATTTCAGAGTTAGACATAATCTCTCTAAGTCTAGAGGCAACTAACTGTTGCCCAGGGTGTGGCCTTACATTATGCACTCGTACATCAGCGGGAGCAATACTGCCCTTGAACGATTCAAGAGATGCACACATTATGATGTCAGCAAGTGGAATAAGTTGAGAAAGAATTTGTTCCGACTCAATTAATAAACTCAACATTTGACTTGTTCCATTAATTAAAGATAAACCATCCTTTGCACCCAACTCAAGTGGAATCAAGCCCTTTTCAATAATTACACTCTTAGTATCTATGACCTCACCATTATCAAGTAAAATTTCACCTTCACCTATTAGCGCCAGTGCCATATGGGAGAGCGGTGCCAAATCCCCACTTGCTCCAAGGCTACCGATACGCGGAATTGCTGGAGTTATGTTTAAGTTGAGGAAATCGAGTAATTGTTGAACTACATTAGGGTGGACTCCAGAATACCCTTTAGCGAATGAATTGATTCTAGCTGTCATCATAGCCCTAACAGACTCCTTGGACATTAATTCTCCAATGCCAGTAGCATGTGAACGGACTAAATTTATTTGTAATTGTTGTAAATCTTCAGAACTAATTGTTTGATTGACAAGAGCACCAAACCCAGTATTTATCCCATAAACAATTTCTCCACTTTCTAATATATTTTCAACAACTTTACGCGATTTTATTATTCTATCCCACGAACTTTGTGAAATTTCCACCTCTGCATCACCAGTAGCTACACGCCAAATTTCAGCAGATGACAAAGTATTTCCATCTAGAGTAATAGTCGTAATAATTTCACTCCCCTGTAAACAGTGAGTCGATAAGACCCTCTTGTGCTTTTTGTGGCAAAGTAACAATTAATTTAGGTTCTTTATCCATAGCATCCTGAATCGCTTCTATCGCTCCATCATTACGCGCCCATGCTCTTCTAGCAACACCATTGTTAACATCCCAATGAAGCATTGATTGGATATTTTCTTCGGATTTTTTCGTACCATCTATCAGCATTCCAAAGCCGCCATTTATTACTTCGCCCCATCCAACCCCACCTCCATTATGGAGGCTTATCCATGTGGCACCTCTAAATGAGTCGCCAACAAAGTTTTGGACAGCCATATCAGCAGTGAACATGGAGCCATCAGAAATATTTGCAGTTTCTCTATATGGGCTATCAGTCCCTGATACGTCATGATGGTCTCTACCAAGTACTACGGGACCTTTGAGACTGCCGTCTGCTACTGCGGAATTCATTGCGCTTGCAATTCTCCTCCTTCCTTCATCATTAGCATACAAGATTCTAGCTTGGCTACCTACTACCATTTTATTTTGCCCCGCTTGCTTAATCCAGCGAATATTATCATTGAGTTGTTGTTTAATCGTACCAGGCGCGCTAATTGCCATTTCCGACAAAACATCACAGGCTATTTGGTCAGTGATTTCTAAATCTTTAGGATCTGCAGAACAGCAAACCCATCTGAATGGTCCAAACCCATAATCAAAACAAATTGGACCCATGATATCTTCAACATAGCTTGGGAAAATAAATCCACCATCTTCATGTTTAATATCGGCTCCAGCACGGGATGCTTCGAGAAGAAAGGCATTCCCATAATCCCAAAAGTACATTCCTCGTTCAGCCATTATCTGGATGCTTGACATGTGCTGCAACAATGTTTCACGCACTTTTTGGCAAAATAAATCACTATCCTTGGACATTAGCGCCGATGATTCTTGATAAGTGTAACCTGTTGGAAAATATCCACCTTGCCAAGGATTATGGAGGCTAGTTTGGTCACTACCTAAATCGACATGAATATTTCTTTCAACTAATCTCGCCCATAAGTCAGAAATGTTTCCTACATAGCCAATAGAAATAGCAGTACCCGATTCAGCATTACTTACCATCAAATCAATGGCTTCATCGACATCATAGCAAAGTGTACTCAACCAACCCTGTTCGTGGCGTTTTTTGGCTGCATGAGGGTTGATTTCGGCAATAATCGAAGAGGCACCTGCAATCACTGCGGCTTTTGCTTGAGCACCCGACATCCCTCCAAGCCCAGAAGTTACGAAAGTAATCCCTGATAGGTCTTTTTCCGGCTCTATTTTCAAGTGAATTCTTGCTGCATTAAGTAAAGTCAAAGTAGTGCCATGAACAATACCCTGAGGTCCAATATACATATATGAACCAGCAGTCATTTGACCATATTGCGTCACACCTAGAGAATTCATTTTCTCATAATCCTTGACAGTGGAATAATTTGGGATAACCATGCCGTTAGTGACAACAACACGCGGAGCATTTTCATGCGAAGGGAATAATCCCATCGGATGGCCTGAATACATAACCAAAGTTTGGTCATTTGACATCAGCGATAAATACTTCATAGTTAATCTGTATTGAGCCCAATTTTGGAATACCGAGCCATTACCGCCATAAGTAATCAGTTCATGAGGGAACTGGGCGACAATTGGGTCAAGGTTATTTTGTATCATCAGCATTATGGAGGCTGCATGAACAGATTTTGCTGGATATTTGGAAATAGGATGTGCTTTCATTTCATATTCAGTAGGTCTAAATCTATTCATTATAATTCTACCAAAAGAATTCAACTCCTCCAAAAACTCAGGAGCCAAGATTTCATGATGTTCAGGACTGAAATACCTAAGAGCATTTTTGAGAGCCAACTTTTTTTCCTTTGGACTCAAAACTTGGCGCCTATTGGGCGCATGGTCTACCGAATCATCGAGTCCTGGATGTTTAGGTAATTGATCGGGAATTCCTTGGGATATTGATGCTCTAAGTGAAGACCATTCATCGCCCATACATTACGCAACACAGCATCGTCTTTGAGCATTATGATTTACTTGAATCGATTACTTGTTTCAAGTCAGGCCTCCAGAATGTGAAAACAAGACCTGAAAAAATCATGACTAATGAGAATATCATCATCCCCGTGTCAAGAGCAAGATTATAATTTTCAACCAAAAAACCAGCGATAGAAGTCGATAGTGTTGCCGATGCCCCAAGTATCAGCATGTCCATTGAAAATACCCTACCTCTAACTTCATCTTCAACCCACATCTGAGTTAAAACAGTAGATAGAACCCAATTTGCCCCACTCGCTGCATGCGCCAAAATTATCAGCGCAATTGTAATTGGTAATGCCATATCTAAGGAAAGTCCAACGAAGAAATAAAATACTCCAGATAAAGAAACTAAGAGTCCAATTAAGGAAGGCCATTTGGCTTTGTCTTTGAAGAAAGTCCTCGCTGCAAGAGGGCCAATTCCAGTTCCTACTCCCCTAGCGAAGAAGAATAACCCGAATCCAAAAGCTGCCCCATAGCCTTTGAGTTCTCCTCCAGCGAGTACTAGAAATACACCAGCAAGTCCAGCACCTGCGAGATTCCATGATGATTTAGCAAAGACCAACCGGAGAAGTCTTGGATCACTACTTATCCGATTCCATCCTGCCTTGATATTCTGTAGTGCGGTAGAAAATATTGGCCCTTTGAGTTTCTCATCAATCGATTGTGGGATTTTCATTGGTAAGAGAATTAACGCACCGATGGCAAATGTTAGAGAATCTAAAATAAATGCAACATCAGTCCCCCATTTGGAAACAACGATACCACCCAGCATTGCGCCAATACAAAGAGATGCGGACCATGAGGCGGAATCAATTGCATTAGCAGTTAGCAAGTCTTCTTCATCAACAATATTAGGCAGGGCAGCACGTTCTGCAGTGACATAAAATCCATGCAAGAGCATCATAATTCCGGATATAGAAATTAGCCACCAAATATCCTCTTCACCATCAACTAGGATAAATGATAAAGCGAGGCCTATTTGCAATAAATTAGAAAAAATCATCAGTTTTTTCCTATTTATTCTATCAGCGAGAACTCCTATTATTGGTTGTGATAAAGCGAATAACGCCATTCTTACGCTGAAAAGAACACCCAGTAAAAATTCCGAACCAGAATATTGTAAAATAAGGAAAAATAGTGCTATTGTATTGAACCATTCACCTATCCAAGAAATTACTGAAGCTAACCAAAACCTCCTAAACTTAGAATTCTTTCTAAAAAAGGAGATATATCCTGCTTGCAAGTTCATTCCTCCTCGTCATGGCTATTCGATTCGCTAAGCGAACAAACAATCCACTTCGAGGTAGGGGTGTTGGATAATTTGGCTGTAGAGTCCAATGGGACTAATTCATTTGCTTCAGGGAAATAGGCAGCAATGTTTCTTGAAGGTATATCATAAGGAATTGCAAGCCAGTTTTTCGAAGTCCTAATTTGGCCGTTATAGTGACTGCTGATGTCAATTTTTTGTCGGGTTTTCCAATTCCTATCTAACATATCCATTGAATTCATCATCAGAATTCTACGATTTCCTTTAATCCCTCTGTAGCGGTCATCAAGTCCATATATTGTTGTGTTATATTGATCATGTGAACGTAGAGTCATCATCACATAATGGTCATCATTTACTTTCATATCGGGAAGAATATGTGTGGTAAAATGTGCTTTCTTATCATTTGTTTCAAAAGTACGGCTATCTCTTGGAGGATTGGGTAGGTAAAACCCATTTTCTTGTCTGACTCGCCTATTATAATCTTCAAATCCAAATAGACTTTCACCCATTAAATCTCTAATTTCATCATATGAATCAGCCAATTTCATCCATGGAATTGGAGTATTTTCTAAAGTCTTGTCGGCTAGACTAGAAACAATCCAAGGCTCACTTCTCAAATTATTTGAAGCAGGTTTTAGGTTTCCCCTTGACATGTGGACTATGCCCATGGAATTCTCAACGGAAACAAATTGTTTCCCCGATTTTTGTATATCAAGTTCGGTCCTGCCCAAGCAAGGCAAAATCAAAGCCTCTTTTCCAGTAACAGCATGAGAGCGATTTAATTTTGTGGAGACTTGAACTACTAAATCTACATTCGAAAGGGCCTTTGCAGTGAATCTTGTGTCGGGAGTTGCAGAAATAAAATTACCACCCATACAAAAGAAGACTCCTACTTTATCATTATCCATTGCTTTAATGGAATTTACAACATCATAGCCGTGTTTTCTCGGTAATGCTACCTTGAGGCCCATTTCCATCTTATCCAAAAAGGAATCACTTGGTGCTTCCCATATGCCGACAGTTCGATCACCTTGTACATTTGAATGCCCTCTTACAGGACAAAAACCAGCACCTTTTCGTCCCACATGCCCACCGAGTAGCAATAAATTGACCACTTCTTGAATTACCGAAACGCCATTTCTGTGTTGTGTCAATCCCATTGCCCAACAAGCGATGGTTGCATTGGAGTTTGCGCATAAAGAACCTACTTTCTCAATTAGTTCTTTGCCTATTCCCGAATCACGTATAATGGTGTCCCAAGGTGTATTTTTGGCATCATCGCACATGGATTGAAATCCAGTTGTAGAATTATTGATAAAATCTAAATCCAAACCACCAGATTCCAAATGTACTTTGATTAAACCCTTCATTAAAGCAGCATCTCCTCCGATTTTAACTTGAAGATGGATATCGGATAATTTAGTCGACTTGAAATCAAGTTTCATGTAATCCTGTGGGTGCTTGAAACGTTCTAGTCCTGCTTCAGGTAATGGATTAATGTGAATTATTTTGCTACCTTTCTTTTTAGCATCTCTAAGTGCAGTGAGCATTCGCGGGTGATTGGTGCCAGGATTTTGGCCAATAACTAAAATCAAATCACTATGATAAAAATCTTCAAGTCTAACAGTACCTTTGCCAATACCTATAGTTGAACCAAGACCTTTTCCGCTTGACTCATGGCACATATTGGAGCAATCTGGTAGGTTGTTAGTTCCATATGAGCGAATGAATGCTTGATACAAAAAAGCGGCCTCGTTGCTAGTGCGTCCAGATGTGTAAAATACAGCCTTGTTTGGACTATCTAGGGACTTGAGTTTATCTGAAACTTTAGTTAAAGCCTCATCCCAAGAAATAGGAGTATAATGATTAGAATCCTTATCAAGATACATCGGTTCAGTGATGCGTCCTTGATTGTTCAACCAAAAATCACTCTTATTGGCTAAATCTTGAATCGAATGTTTACTGAAAAAATCAGGCCCGGCTCTAGCCTTAGTGGCCTCATCAGCAACAGCCTTTGCGCCATTCTCGCAGAATTCAAAATATGTACGGTGCTCAGGGTCTGGCCAAGCACAGCCTGGACAATCGAAACCTGATTTTTGGTTCACCATTGCCAGTGTTTTGACAGTGCGTGTAATTCCCATTTTTTTCAGAGAATGCTTTCCGGATGAAATTACTGCTGGGACGCCTGCAGCTTGCTTTTTTGGCTTACTAAGACGTAGGCGATTATGGTCTGGCGGAACAATGTGTGAAACTGGTTTTCGCATGCTCCTCAAATTACGCTCTTGGCCGAGGGTTTCAAGGCTTACTGTTGTAAATATTAATTTTGACCTATTATCACAGCATTATCGTGTTTTAGAAAAGAAATAATTCGTACTCCTGTATAACGTGCTGCTTTAGCTGCCAAAGAAGAACATGCTCCAATACTTACAATATTCGCTATTCCGCACCTACTGGCTTTTGCAACTATGTCCCATCCACACCTTCCAGACAAAAGAAGGGTTGTTTCAGATAAATTGATATTACTGGTCAAGGCTTTACCAATAACCTTGTCAACTGCATTGTGCCTGCCTATATCTTCTAAAACAAATAGCAGATCATTAGTAGAATCTGTAATTCCAGCAGCGTGCATACCGCCAGTTAATTGAAATCCAAGTTGACGCTCCCTCATGGAATTAAAACACTTGTTTAAAGAATTGAAATTTATAGTAGAAGTATCTTTTTCGACAATAGGTAAATCAGAGATTAATTGTTCCAAATCATCACTATTACACGCGCCACATGAGGAAGTAATAACTCGATTTGAAGCGCTAGCAAGGTCGATTTCCATTTGACTGAGCATTGAACAATGATAACTTCTTGATGACTCTTCGACATTGAAACTATGCTCAACGTGTACAGGGTTTGTAGGCATGAAACCCTCGCACACCAAATGTCCAATCATTAATTCATAAAAATCAACTGGTGTGGCAAGCAGATTCGCTATAATAGAGCCATTATATTCGAGTTTTACAAGTGCTTCGCAAGCCAATTCATCTGTTTCAATGGAGATTTTATCACCATTCCAGCGAGAAATCGGAGTTTTTTCTGTTCGGGGAATTTTTTCACCTCAAATGTTCAATATCGAAGAATTCAAATTGTAAATCTACTAATTCAGAACTGGATTTTGCCATAGAATATGCTTCTAAGGGTTCTTTATTGAGTTCAAAGAATCTATCACCCCATCGAAAAGCCCCAAGAATATTTCTTGCCTGCTCTTTTCTGCCGGCAAGGTAGAGTGCTGCAGCAAGAGCCTCGGCGGTGGTCAATTTACTCGGCTTGCCCCAATTTACAGGATTTGCGGCCAAAAGAAGGGGGAGCATCCTTGGGACTAGTCTAGTTCTTTTCATAACGGTTTCAACACTATCCTCAATTTGCGCCCAACTACAATCCAAACCAACTAAAGCACCGTGTTTAAGAGTCAATAATTCATGATCTTCCGGGCCGAAAATTTTGCCGCAAAGAGGTTCTAAAATCACTCCCTTGCGTGGTATTTTTCTTAGATTCTTATGCAGAGTGATATCTCCTCTCCGCGATGCTAAAACCGCGGTGTTCTTCTTTGGGTCATCTTGGGCTAACCAAATTGCATGAACTTTAATATCATCCATCTACTCACCATTTTGGCTGAAGTAATCTCCTAAAGTTAAACCTCTTGAATTGTCTTTGTACAAACGGCTAGTTTCTTCTGGTGTTGAATCAACCATCAAAGTTATTCCAAGTACACGTTCAAATTTTTTAATTACTGAATCAGTTGGGTGTTTTCCATTTTCTGCTGATTTGATGACATTTACGGTCTCTGCCATTCTTTTACCCAAAGTTGCCTGATTCCATCCACGCTTCTTTCGTGCATCAGAAATAATCGACGAAAAATTCTCACTCAACTCTTTAGAACTCTTAGTCATGATGTTTTTTCCCTTCGTTCTTGAAGAATAGGTAGTGGTTGGTCTATTATTGGCAATCTTCAATCCTGGGGCCACTTCCTTTGGCGCAAGGCCCATCTTTTCTACACACCGTGAGCAAGCAGAAACAACTGTTTTTCCCATCGGCACTTGTTTAACTCCAACTTTCATCGCGCCACATAATTCACAATCTGCCATAGCACTCGCCAAATATAGGGTTGAGGCGACTAGCCATGAACATTGGGATTGAAATAAGGAAGAGTTCATACATCATTGACAGTTGGTAGTGATGATTCCCATGAGTACTGACGTCGAGTCTAATGCAAGTGATGTCAATAAATCTCCTGATGAAGAACTAAAAAAATTGGAGGAAGATTACAAAAATCTTCATGATGAGGCTCAATCATTAATTAATGAGAGGGCGCATTTAGAATCTGAAATTAGGAGTCTAAAGAAACGTGCAAATCGACTAGATGAAGAGGTACGTTCACTCAAAAATCCACCATTGATTATAGGTCATTTAGAGGATGTTTTAGATTTTGAAAGAGGAATTGTTCGTTCCTCCAACGGCACAGTATTCCAAGTATCTCTTAACCAAAGATTGTCCCCTGATATTCTAAAACCAGGCGTTCGAGTCGCGTTGAATCAAGATACTCTCGCTGTAATTGAAGTACTTCATGATGCGTGGGATCCAATGGTTAGTGGTGCTGAGATGATTGATAAACCGGATGTTGATTACGACTCTGTTGCCGGCTTAGAGGAACAGGTCAAATCAGTTCGAGAGGCGATAGAATTACCATTGATATCACCTGAACTTTTCAAGAAAGTTGGAATTCAACCACCAAAGGGCATTTTGCTAGTGGGGCCTCCTGGATGTGGAAAAACATTGTTGGCAAAAGCAGTTGCTAACCACACCGAAGCCACCTTTATCCGAATGGTTGGAAGTGAACTTGCGCAAAAATACATAGGTGAAGGTGGTAGAATGGTGAGAGAATTATTTTCTCTGGCTAAAGAAAAATCACCATCGATAATATTCCTTGATGAGATAGATGCAATAGGAGCTAAAAGATTGGATGGTTCGACTAGTGGAGATAGGGAAGTCCAAAGAACTTTGATGCAATTATTAGCGGAATTAGATGGATTTGATGCTTTAGAAGATGTAAAAATAATCGCCGCAACAAATAGACCTGATATTTTGGATGATGCGCTACTTCGACCTGGGAGATTTGATAGAATCATCGAAATTCCTATTCCTGACGACGTTGGGCGTAAGGCTATAATCGAGTTGCATATTTCCAAAATGTCAACTAAGCGGTTACAAATTGCGAAAATTGTAGAACGTACAAGTGGATTTTCGGGTGCAGAACTGAAAGCAACATGTGTTGAAGCAGGGATGATGGCAATCAGGGAAAAGAGATCCTCAATAAATCAAAAAGACTTCATGGAATCAATTAAAAGAATTAATATGAAGAAAAGTCGTGGCGGATTTAAAGATAGCCCAGAAGCCCTTTACAGTTAATTTTCAATACTTAACTTCAAAGTCCTTCTTGGGAAGGACACATACATGGCAGCCATTATCGAATGTGTACCGAATATTTCGGAAGGTCGCGATTTAGTTAAGATAGAAAGGATTGTTGCAGCGGCGAAAAATGTTGAAGGTTGTTCGGTTTTAGGTGTGGAACCTGATTCCGATTATAATAGAACTGTGATAACAATTGCTGGTTCACCAGATTCGGTTTTAGAAGCTGCGTATAAATTGATTCAATCTGCAATTGAAAACATAGATATGAGAACTCACAAAGGTGAACATCCCCGACTTGGAGTTGTGGATGTTTGTCCATTGATCCCCCTTGAAGGAATTCTAATGGAAGATTGTACAAAGTTGGCACAAGATTTAGCAAAGCGTGTTGCAGATGATTTTTCAGTCCCTACTTTCCTATATGGCTACTCAGCCACTCACGAGGAAAGGTTTTTGCTTTCAACATTAAGAAAGGGAGAATATGAAGGTTTTGAAAGTCGCTTATCTAATGAAGACACGCGACATACAGAACATACTCGTCTTCCTGATTTTGGACCTGTGCAATGGAATACAACAGTTGCTAAATCTGGTGGGATAACCATTGGTTCACGCGATATTTTAGTTGCCTACAATGTAAATGTTGATGAGAAAGACGCAAAGGTCTCTAAGATGATTGGTTCAATGGTTAGAAGTTCTGGCAGGCTAATAAAAAGAGGCGAAAAAAGGACTAGGATTCCGGGTATGTTGACTAAAGTTCAGGGAATGGGTGTAACATTAGAATCTAACGGAATAAGTCAGGTTTCCATGAATTTATTGGATGTTAACTCATGTCCGATTCATATTGCTTTTGAGGCATGTAAGGCTATTGCGGGAGACCATGATGTTGATTTGCTTGGCAGTGAACTAGTTGGTTTAGTACCACTAAAGGTCATGACAGATGCTGGAAAATGGTATAGTGATAACCATGAGGAAAGTGACGAAAAATCCCTTGTGAAGTCTGCAATAGAAGGTTTGGGTTTAGAATATTTAGAGCCTTTTGATGTTCAAAAGCGCATAATTGAATGGGCACTTAGAGGCGGTGAATGAATGGACTGGATGGAAATGAGTCTTAGAGACTTTCAATCTGCTTTAGCATCTTCCTCACCAACTCCAGGTGGAGGGACTGCCAGTGCTATAGCATTAGGACAGGCAGCAGCCTTGACTTGTATGGTCGCAGACTTGACTATTGGTAAAGACAAATGGGAAGAGGGTTGGAGTTGTGCGGAGAAAGCACAATCAGTGGCTGTAAAAATATTCACTCAATCTGGTAAACTAGCAAAGGAAGATAGTGATTCATTTGATCAAGTAATGAATTGTTTCAAAATGCCTAAGTCCAATGAGGAAGAGATCCAACTTAGAAGAGATGCAATACGAAATGCAACATTATATGCTGCTCAAGTGCCTTATGAAACAGCAAAACTGGCTTTTGAATTATTAGAAGTACTACCTGAACTCGCACAAAAAGGGAATGGAAATGCTGTTTCTGATATTGGAGTTGCCTCACTGCTAGCAAGTGCTGCAGTAAAGGGTGCTTTATTCAATGTCGACATAAATATTGGTTCCTTGCCAGATGAAATGGTCGGCGATTTAGATGAAAACTCAAAAATGCTTCTAGATAAATCAAGAATTCTTTCAAGGCAGTCGATTAAAATCGTTAGAGAAAGATTGTGTTGAAATCAACGTACCTGTGAACCAGTTTGGATATCCCCGTCAACAGTAATTAATTTCACATTATCATTGCCATCATCAGCGGCCAACATCATTCCTTCAGATGTGACTCCTCTCAAGGCTCTAGGCTTAAGATTGGAAACAAAAACTACACTTTTACCAGTCATTTCTTCAATCGTATAGTAACTTTTCAATCCTGCACAAATGGTTCGACCATCTTCTGTTCCGTCGTCTAATTTTACGACATATAATTTATCTGCATTCGGGTGGTCTTCAACACTTGTTATTTTACCAACTCTCAAGTCGACTTTCATGAATGTTTCAAAATTCAAAAATTCAATTCCTTCTGGTGCTTCAATCATTTTTCTATCTCCTTTACTTTTCTTTTTGCCACCTTTTACACCGTGGCCAGGTTGTTCATTTGGCTGATTACTTTCGACCAATGCTTGCTCTGATTCTAGAATTTCCTCTAAATCTAATCTTTTGAATAATGGTTCAGGTTTGTCAGTATTCCAAGTCATATCAATCTTCCAATCTATGGCACTATTCCAATCTACCAAACTAACATCTCCCTCTTGCCCAAGAGAGCCCCATAACCTAGATGCACTGAATGGTAGAAATGGTTGCGATGTTATTGCAATAAAACGTGCAATTCTCCACCCAAAGGAAAGTGCCGACAATGACTTATGTCTTTGGTTAATATAGTCATCTTGAGAGTCTTTAGATTCTTTGGAAAGAAACTTCCAAGGAGTTGCATTTTGTAGCATTTGATTTCCAAGTTGTGCTGCATTCATCACATACCGCAAAGCCTCTTTGTATCGATGTTTAGTCAGTGAGTCAGTGATAGAGGTGTGAAGTTCTTCCAATTTAATTCGATACTCTCCGGTGATTTCGCCATCATCAAATTCAGACAATGGTGATGAAGGATTATCTTCAAGTCTAGCGCCTAAAGTCAGCACTCGATGGACAAAATTACCATATGCTGCAATCAATTCACTGTTGATTTTTTCCACAAAGTCGGGCCAATTAAAATCTGTATCATGATTCTCAGGCATGTTAATGCCAAGATAATATCTTAGTGTATCTGGATCGAAACGTTCTAAAAATGATGGAAGCCAAACTGCATGTTTTCTTGATTTAGAAAATTGACCTCCAGATAACATTAGATATTCCATTGCGGGTACATTACTTTCAAGGGCTAAATCACCAGCCTTAGGCAATTCTACTTGCTGTTCAGAAGTTTTCCCATTATTGGCATGATTAAGCCCGAGAATAAGTGCTGGCCAAATAACTGTGTGGAAAGGAATATTGTCCTTTCCAAGGAAATATAAGTGCCTAGGAGTCTTACCATCTTCATTGATGCACCACCAATTCTTCCAGGCCTCTGCCCCCATTGAGTGCCCAGCCGACTCAGCAATTTGGGATGCCCAAATTTGCGCGCATGTTGAATATCCTTGAACTGCCTCAAACCAGACATAAACACACTTTCCGTCCCATTCTGAACCTTTCAGTGGCA
>Ga0066862_10000772_pt1 | contig 13010 bp, 13 predicted proteins | sample ETN02SmetaG_FD_66431 | JGI IMG/M metagenome (GOLD analysis project Ga0066862, IMG submission 66431) | Marine microbial and viral communities from oxygen minimum zone, Eastern Pacific Ocean - ETNP2014F10-02SV255 | ecosystem: Environmental > Aquatic > Marine > Oceanic ... | reverse complement strand
ATGCTGATATTAAAAATTATGATCGTTCCCTACTTGCCCGTCTTCTTTACCCAATAGTTCAACCATCTTTCAATTACGCATTCGCTAAGGGCTACTACTACCGAGCATCAACCGATCAAAGTGAGACACGCCTACATGGTCGCGTTAGCCGTCTATACGTAACTCCATTAATTCGAGCACTCTCTACAACTTTTGGTCGCACGGATGAACTTGAATATCTTGACAGTTTTCGTTATCCACTCGCAGGAGAAAGCGCTATGGATATAAGCGTTGCTCGCTCACTCCGCTTTCCTTCAGACTGGGGCCTTGAAATCGGAGTACTCTCGGAAGTTTACGCCCGGTATCCAAATGCAAGAATTTGCCAAGTTGATATAGCGAGCGATTATGACCATAAGCATCAGCCATTATCGGATGATGATAAGACAACGGGTCTTCATCGGATGAGTCGAGATATCGCAAAAGCTTTTTTTAGAAAACTTACGACTTCTGGGTTCTCTCTTACTCAAGAAAGTTTCAGAACACTACGGGCCACTTATATGCGAGCCGCTCTAGAACTTATTGAGCACTATGAAAGTGACGCTGTATCTAATTCCATGGCTTACGACCGCAATCTAGAAGAATCCATGATCTCTCTGTTTGGGCAATCTGTCCTTGAGGCTGGAGAGGACTTTCTTCGAAACCCTTCAGAGAATCCTTTCACTTCAAGTTGGTCTGAAGTGCAGAGCGAAAATAAAGAAATCTTTGCGGATCTTTTAGCAGCTATTGAGTCCGACAACGACACACCGTAGACAACCTCTTCTTTACCAACTCATAATGCTTCTCTAACAAAAGCAAGTGATAATTCAATCATGAAAGACACACGAACCCGCTTAGATTCATTATGGTTTCTCTGATGAGTGACCAAGAAAATCTTTTCTGGATATCTAACCGTATGGGCTTCGGACTAAGCCCTAGCGAGATGGAACTCCATCAAGATAAAAATTTCTCTGAGTTTGTTGGAAAGCGGATTGACCCGGAGAAGCACGGTTTAGAAATACCAGCAGAACCATTCGAAAATGCTGAATACTTCATTCCGACAGACAAAGACGCCAGTGATTTCAAAAAACAGGAACGAGCTGCTTCTCTGGAATTATTTGATCTCTGGTTAGACGAGATGAGAGACACTTCAGATCCTGTTCTGGAATGGATGACTTTTTTCTGGCACGACCATTTCGCTGTTAGCGCAAGAGAGATTAAAAGCTTGCGAGCATTTGTACGACACCTATGTCTCCTACGCACCCATGCACGAGGGAGTTATCCCACAATGCTTCGTGAAATCACTATTGATCCTGCCATGCTTATTTTCTTAGATGGGTATAAAAACACTGCTAAGAAACCTAACGAAAACTACGGCAGAGAACTTCTAGAGCTGTATTCATTGGGCATAGGAAACTACTCAGAAGACGACGTGATGGCTGCTTCTAGAGCACTCACCGGATGGCGCGTTACGGAAAATGGAGCTGAGTTCAAACCCAGACAACATGATGACACTCCCCAGACTTTTTTGAGCAATAGCAATGTTCATGATCTAGACACAGTCATGGACGCTGTTGTAAATCACGAAGCTCTTCCTGGCTTCATTTCAAGAAAACTCTCAGATGCTGTTCTTGGTACTGAAATCCCCGATGCAGTAATTAACGAGTTCGCAGTAGTTTTTGCCAACAACGACTTGGAACTCGTTCCACTTATCGAAGCAATTGTTGATGCAGGTTTATCAATGAACAAACGTGTTCCCATTATCCGTCATCCTGTCAGTTGGCTTCTTAACGCTGAAAAAGTAACCGGCGTCAAATTAAATGTTACAGAGCGGGCCAACATGTTGAGTCAAATGAACATGCTCCCTGGTCGACCTCCAAACGTGGGAGGTTTTCCTAAAACAGATCACTATTTAAGTGCTTCCTCTACCGCAGCACGTTTTTCCTCTGCCGGCATCATTGTTTCAAAAACCCCTCGAGAATCCGTAGCCCTTCAAGCTGCTAAATCTTCTAATTGGGGAGATTTAGCAAGCATTTGCGGACACATAAATGGGTTTAATCAACCGACTATTGATTCCCTTCAAGATCTTTGGGAAAGTTCCCCTTCTTCTTCTCAAGGCGGTCGAGTATGCCTAGCTATAGCACTCTCCTCACCAGATTTCATGGTGATATAAATGAGTGAACTAAGTCGTCGTCGATTTCTTTACCTTTCAGGTGGCGCTGCCGCTACAGCAACTGGGGTAGGTGTATGGGCAGCTCTACTACGTGGGGAATCTGAAAAAGGCATATTAGTTCCCCCTTCAACAACTTTAGGTGCGACTTCTACTACAACGACTACAACAACAGCGCCAATGTCTCCGCAGAACCCTGTCGTAGTGATTGTCCAGATGGCTGGCGGGAACGACGGATTAAATACTCTGGTTCCCCTCGATAGCAAGTACCACAACGCGCGACCGACGATTGGGTTACCAGACTCCAATCTGATCTCACTGGCCGGAAGAACTGACTTTGGTCTGCACCCGGCATTAACTCCGCTATCTGATTTTTGGGACAAAGAAATGCTGAGAATTGTTGCTGGGTCCGGAATACCTGAACAAGGAAGATCACACTTTGCCGCAACTGATGCGTGGCATAGCGGACAAACAGACAAAGAAGAAACAGGATGGATTGGGCGGTGGTTAGATGCCACCGAGGGTCCAACTCCAAATCCACTTCGAGGAATAGCTCTTGGTGGTGGAGCACCCATTCTTACCGGAAAGACAAGCATCTCTACAGTGATTAACTCACCTTCAAATTTTCGACTAGCCACGCCCCCTGGCACTGATAGTGAAAGTATCGTTTTGGCTTTCCTGAACACTGCTTCTCCCCTAGCAAGTGATCCCGCTTTAGCTGCTGCACAATCCGCTATACCAAATTCTTTGGATGCAATTGGGGTCATTGATTCAGCTAAATCTGAAGTTGATCCAGATCCTTACGCCGAAGAATCTTTCACGTCTCTTCTAGAAACTGCGGCAGAGCTTATAAACATGAATTTAGATACTCGAGTTATTGTTGTCAGCATCTCCGGATTTGATACCCACTCTGATCAACTCGGCCGACATCAAGGCCTCTTGGAAGATTTCGTGACAGGTGTATCTAATTTCTGGAATCGTATTGAATCCAATGGTCACGCTGACCGGGTGCTGCTTATGTCTACAAGCGAATTCGGTAGAAGAGTCGCAGAAAATGGCTCTGGCGGAACTGACCATGGTGCTGCATCTGTTCAATTCTTGATTGGCCCCGGAAAAGGTTTATATGGAAATTTTGATTTGGGGAATCTAGTTGACGGGGACCTCCCCATAACTGTTGATACACGATCCACTTATGCGACTGCACTTGATTGGCTAGGCGGTCCGACTGATGAAATACTCGGAGACTCTTATAGCCGATTGTTCTAAAGAAAGTTTTCTGGTGGAGGTGAGCGGAATCGAACCGCCGGCCTCTACGTTGCGAACGTAGCGCTCTAGCCAACTGAGCTACACCCCCATATCGGGTGGATCGTAGCCTAGTGGTGTCTAGTTGGCTTGACGACGAAGAACTGCTTCGTCTCTCATCGCGATACCGGTATCTGGCACTAATGGTGATGCCGGCCGGAAAGGAACAACCACGTCTTGAGAATCATATGCTTTTTGATTGCGGAGTGTAAGAAGAGTTCCATATCCGACTAGTGCTACATCGGCGAGGAAGTGAATCATCCACATTGCGCTTCCTATTGCTAAGGCAAACAAGAAGGTCATCACTGCGATTCCAATGAGCGCTATTAGGACATCTCTTCGACGACGTTTCGCTGCCCGAGCACTATTTGGAATCTCTTTAGCAGCCTTCTGTACTGCTTGCCATCCGATGGTGTGGTTAGTTCCAGCCACTGTAAGAGGAGGTCTCAGAACTGGTCGTCGAGTGTTTCGGCGGAGAATAGGGGGAAGAAGAACCGCTGCCCATAAAACTGCGAGCCCCAAAAGAATTAGCACTGTTTCCTCCTTATGTTCACCGGTCTCTCCGGTAAAAAGGACTTTAGTACTAAAACACTATGTTTTGGTGGATTTCTTCGCGCGAACAGCGCGAATCTTCGCGCGAATAGCGCGAACACCGATCACTGTTCGCGTTTCCACTTTCCAGACCTGCCGCCTTCTTTTTCCCACAAAGCAACCGACCCAATTACCATTGAACGATCAAGAGACTTACACATGTCATAAATCGTTAACGCTGCAACAGAACAAGCCGTTAAAGCCTCCATCTCTACCCCTGTCTGACCTACCGTCTCTACGATGGATTCAATACCAATATGGTCTTCTTCAATTTGAAAATCGACAGAAGCAGCAGCAAGAGGAAGAGGATGACATAAAGGAATCAATTCCGCCGTTTTTTTCGCAGCTTGAATGCCTGCCACCCGAGCAACTGCAAGAACATCTCCTTTTGGGGTGTTGCCTTGAGATAAAGCTTGCAATGTCTCTAATGACATATGTATCTGAGCTCTCGCTACTGCTCGACGACGAGAGTTCGGCTTATCGCCAACATCTACCATGCGGGCTTTCCCCTGTTCATCTAAGTGGGTGAAATCATTCATTTTCATCCACCTATTTGAGACATGGAACGAGCCGGACGAATGAAATTTACGGTTCCAATCCCATGTCCAGCCCACTTCGACTGCACTACTTTTTTGAGAGCTTCTGCAACTTCTTTGTCCTCAGCTCCGGATCGGAGCAAATCCTTGAGATCAAATTCGTCAACTGAAAACAAACAGTTTCGAAACTGCCCATCTGCAGTTAACCGAACCCGATCACATGTATCGCAGAACTGCTGAGTCACACTTGCGACAACACCTATCTCGCCGCCGCCATCTTTGTAGACAAAACGAGTTGCAGGAGCTGAAGTTCGTTTAACTGGCTCCAGAGGAAACTCAGAATTAATTTCTTCGACGATCTGAGCCTGTGTGACAACTTGATTGTTTGTCCAACTCTCAGAAGCATCAAGCGGCATGAACTCTATAAAACGAACAGTCACCCCTTTTTCTCGGCCAAATTGAGCGAAATCGATAATCTCATCATCATTAACCCCAGCCATGACAACCACATTTACCTTCACCGGATCTAACCCTGATTCCACTGCGGCCTGAATGCCATCAAGTACTTGAGGAAGATTGTCGCGAAGAGTCAACTCGGTAAAACGTTCTGGCTGCAAAGAGTCCAAAGAAATATTGATTCTTTTTAATCCTGCAGAAACTAAATCTTCCGAAAGGACACGAAGTGTGGCTCCATTTGTTGTCATTGAAAGATCTACCGGTAGTTGTGCGAGTTTTTTTATTAAAACTGGGAGACGAGCACGGACTGTTGGCTCACCACCAGTTATACGAATGCTTTCAATCCCAAATTGTTCAACCGAGAGTCTTGCCACTCGTTCAATTTCTTCAAAAGTAAGAAGTTCATCGCGAGGAACCCAATCTAAACCCTCCGGTGGCATGCAATACGTGCACCGAAAGTTACAACGATCTGTAACGGAGATGCGTAAATCTTTATGAACCCGTCCAAAGGAATCTATTAACTTTTCTCTCACAATTAACAGGTTAGAGGCCTAAGAGGCATTCAGGCCACGCGTGAGTTGATGAAGAAGAATTATCTCTACAACATCCCCTGATTCAACTCCATCTCCATCCGGAAGAACGGCAAGAGCGTTAGCTTCAGCCATGGATGAAAGCTGATGTGAGCCTTGACCTCCTACTGACTGCACTCTGTAATCTCCATCCACTAAAGAAACCTTCACTCGAGCAAAATGCGTTTTCTCATCCGGACGGCGAGAAATCGGGCTTTCTGCAACTGCTTTAATTTTCGGAGACCAAATTTCTGTATTCCCCATAATTTTTCGTAACGCGGGACGAACAAAAAGTTCAAAAGAAACCATAGAAGAAACCGGATTACCGGGGAGTCCAAACACCGGAACATTCTCTACAAGACCAAAAGCTAAAGGTTTCGCTGGTTTTATCGCTACTTGCATCCAACGCATATCGCCCAGCCGATCAAGTACGACTTTAACAAAATCAAAATCGCCCATACTCACGCCACCTGAAGAGATAACAACATCGCACCGGTGTTCACCTGAACACGCAGAACTAAACACCTCTTCAATTGCCTCTTCCTCGTCAGGAATCAAACCAAGATCTACACCTTCTAAACCCAAATCATTCAATAAAGCCAACAAAGAATGTCTATTCGAATCCCGGATCTGACCTGGCTGCAGAGGTTCCGCTCCTTCAACTAGCTCGTCACCGGTTGATACCACTCCTACTTTGAGTGGAGGGAAAACATCCACTTCTGTGCAACCGATACTTGCCAGCACTCCCAAATGGGTGGGAGTTAATAACTCTCCCTTTTTAAATACAACTTGACCTGCCCGAAGGTCTTCTCCTGCTCTCCGAATATGGTTTCCCTCAGGAATCGCCTCCTCAATGGTTACGTAGTTCCCTTCAACCCTCGTTAACTCAACCATCACCACTGAATCTGCGCCTACCGGTAGTGGAGCACCTGTCATTATTCTCGCTGCTTGTCCTGGGTTTAATGAGAAGTTTGGAGTTGACCCAGCAGGTATCGTGCCAACAATTTCTAATGTCTCAGGCGTTTCTGATGTGTCTTCAGAGCGGATTGCGAAACCATCCATTGCAGTGTTATCAAAAGGAGGAACGTCTTCAGCGGTTAGAACTTCTTCAGCTAAAACCAGTCCTAATGAAGATCGTGAAGACCGGCGTTCAGGACTGCCAGTTGCACATTGCTGTAAAACGTATTCTTGAGCTTGTTCTAAAGGAATCATTTTCTTAGTCTGTCAAAGTTTGAAACTCTGAGGCTACACAAAAGAGCCCTCTACTCACTCTGAAAAGAAGATTCGGTACCAGTAAGTAGTCGCTGAATATTTTGATAATGCCGAGCGATAATCAAAGCACTAAGTCCAGCCGTGAAAACTATTTCTCTTGTCGGAGCCCCAAAGATGAAGATAAGTATTGGCAGCATTGAAGCGATAATTATTGACCCTAAGGAAGCTTTTCGTGTCGTTTTCGCTACCAAGATAAAGACACCAAAACATATTGCGGCTACACCAGGGAATAGAACAGCGGCACCTCCGCCGGCTGTCGCTACGCCCTTTCCTCCGCGAAGTCGGCGAGTAAGAGGCGCAACATGACCTAAAGTTGCTGCTCCCCAGCAAACCACTCCTAAGAACTTTCCACCTACGGCGTATCCAACTGATGCAGCGACTAGGCCTTTTAGAAAATCAGCAAAAAACACTGCTACTCCGGATTTTTGTCCAGCGATTCGATAGACATTGGCGGCGCCTGGATTTCCTGAACCTCGTTTTGTTGGATCAAGACCTACTCTCCCCGCCACCAAGTGAGCGGAAGGAAAGGTGCCAAGAAAATAAGACGCCACTACGAGCAGTAAATCCATATACATAGTCTTAGCATTTTCTCTGAAAAAAACTAGATGAAATATTCATCAGATACTGATAATTACTCAGATAGAATGCACCCCCGTAAAGAAACACTACCTTCCTTAACTACTTTGTGCGAGATCCTGTATGCCGACTTATCAATACCGATGCCAAACTTGTAGCCACGAGTTTGAAGAAAAACAGTCATTTGCTGATGATGCGCTAACAGATTGTCCAATAGGCGCTTGTAATGGAGCAGTAAAAAAGGTTTTTAGCGGAGTCGGCATTTCTTTTAAGGGTGATGGCTTCTACAAAAATGACCATGGTTCATCTAGTAAGAAGTCAGGGGCTTCGTCAGTCGAAAAAACCAGCAAAGAGAATTCGTCCGATACAGCCGATAAATCTTCTAACGCCTCTTCAGAAAGTTCATCAAATGTTAAATCTTCTTCTGAGTCAAACGCCTCATCGGACTCCGGAAGCAAGTAGCACCAGAACAAAGACTCCCGCCAATACTCGATAAATTGTGACTCCCTGAAAACTAGTTCTGCTAACTAGCCGAATCAGCCAATGCACACTTAACCATCCGCTAATAGCAGCCGCTCCCATACCTACTAAAAAAGGTGGCCACCAGCCTGAAGGTACTTCCACTTCAAAAACTTTTACTAGTCCTGCGCCCGCTATTACTGGAAGACTCATCAAGAATGTCAGTCTGGCTGCTTCAACACGGCTTATTCCAAGAAACCGAAAAGCACTAATTGTCACCCCTGATCGAGATACTCCTGGTTGGAAAGCCAATCCTTGCACTGCGCCCAAAAAAAGTGCATGCCTAAAAGTCAACTCTTGTGTTTCTCTAGTTACTTTTCTTTGATCTGCTATCCACAAGACAAACCCAAACACAATAAAGCAACTAGCGACTAACCAGATGCGGTCACCTAAATCTTCGGTAAAGGAGATAGCTGCCGCCCCTATCAGCCCTGTTGGTATCACAGTAAGGGCTAAAAATACGGCGATACGTGAATCTCCGCTTAGTGGCTCGCTAGACCTCACCCAACTCACCGCAGCCTTTGAATAACGAGCTATGTCGGAACGAAGATAAACAATTGCGCCAAGTAACGTTCCTAAATGCAGAGCCACATCAAATGCGTTTTCGAGAGCATTATTTGCCCCGAAGTCATCCCATCCGAATAACCAAGGAACAACAGCAAGATGGCCGCTGGAGGAAACTGGAAGAAACTCAGTCACACCTTGAACAAACCCCAAGATAAGAGCATGCAAAAGAGACATCAAATAAGCCTATGCACCAGACACGGTCAATTCGCCGATAACTAAAGTAACCCCTGCAGCTCTCATAGGCAGCCACTGAAGATCGTTTCCGATTCCGTTTACATCAGAAAGCATTTTCTGAATTGTTGATGCAATCGTGAATTCTCTGACCGGCTCCGCTAACTGACCGTTCCTAATACGTAATCCCTCAGCTCCAGTGGAAAAATCGCCGCTAACAGGATTTACCCCAGAATGCAGTCCGCTGACACCTTGGACAAGAACTCCATCAGAAACTTGAGATATTAGGTCTTCTGGGCTTAACTCGCCAGGTGTCACCGCAAGCGCCTGCACTCCAACTCCGGGCGTAGAGGAGTACCCGCGAATCGCTGATCCGGTAGAAGAAGTTCCATCTTTGCGAGCCGTATAGCTATTGTGCACAAATTGGTTGAGACGACCATTTTCTATAAGTACATTTCTTCGAGTAGCTAAGCCCTCGCCATCAGTGGAAGTAGCAGTAAATGACTCCGGATTTGTAGGATCATCAACAAGATTTATAGAAGAATGCGCTACTTCTTCGCCTTGCCGTCCAGCAAAAAGAGATCTTCCTTTCTGAACTGATTCAGCGTTAAGGGTTCCCCCAACTATCCCAAGGAATTGGGCGCTAACCCATGGGTCAAGCACAACAGTGAATCGTCCTGATGGAGGCTTCGTCGCTCCAAGCATGCGCGTTGCTCGATCAACTGCATCTGTAGCTGCCTTCTCTATGTTTAAATCATCCAGCTGGCGGCCGATTGAGTATCCAAATCCAGTTTGGGTTTCGCCGTTTTCTTCGGCAAGAGAATACGTGGTTAGCGAACAGCCAGTCTCTTTTGATGACGCATAGATTCCTGTGTTTGTCACAACGGCACTCTCAGAAATTGAATCTGAGTAATCTGCAGATTCAACTCCGATTATTCGAGAATCTTTTTCTCGGGTGCAGCGTTCCAACTCAAGAGCCATTGCTACTTTTTCTTCAGTTGACACTTTGCCCAACTCTTCGTTATAGACATGTAAGGCTGCTGGTTTTATGCCATCAGAATCAGTTATTCCACAGAATTCATCTGGAGTGGCGAACTTAAGGTTGTCTCGAGCTTCACTCAAGGTTTCAACAAGGTCCTCTGAAGTGAATGTTCCGGCATGAGCAAATCCTTGACGTCCATCTTTCACAACTCGTATACCTACTCCGTGCGATTCAGCTGCGGTCAAAGATTCAATTTCTCCTTCATAAGCTCTGGCTTCTGTTTCGCGACTATAAATGGCAACGGCTTCAATCTGTTCATTATCAGCAGCCTTACTAACTATCTGTTCGCAAATTTCTAAAAGTTCGCTCATCTCAAGCAGCCGTTCCGCCAACAGTAAGTCGACCCACTCGTAACGTTGGAGTGCCATCTCCTACTGGAACCCCTTGGCCATCTTTCCCGCATGTACCTGGTGACCCCATTGCAAAATCATTAGCAATAGCGTCTATGTCGAGCAAAGCCTGCGGTCCATTGCCAATGAGATTTCCATCTCGTATCGGAGAGGTCAACTCTCCATTTTCAATCAAATAGGCTTCAGTCATGCCAAAAACAAAATCTCCAGTTGCTGTATTTACTTGACCTCCTCCTAATTGGGCGACATAAATCCCATACTCTGTTGAGGAAATTATTTCATCCGGGGTAGAAGATCCTGCTTCTAAATAGGTATTAGTCATGCGCACCATTGGAAGATGCTCATAACTTTGCCGTCTTCCATTCCCCGAGCTTGGTCTCCCTTCTTTCCGAGCCCGCAAGTAATCCCACATGTAATCCGTTAGCTCTCCTTTATCAATGAGAACATTGCGTTGAGCAGGGTGCCCTTCATCATCTATTGCGTAACAGCCCCATTCTCCCGACATGGTTCCATCATCTATAAGGGTGACCATTGGATCAGCAACCATTTCGCCTCTTCTCCCAGCGAAAACAGAAGCTGATTTTCCTACTAAGTCAGCTTCTAAACCATGTCCGCAAGCTTCGTGAAAGAGAACTCCACCACCGCCAGGGCCAACAACTACCGTCATTTCCCCGCTTGGTGCAGGCACTGCACCAAGTTTGGTAACTGCGCGCTGGGAAGCTTTCCTCGCTATTTCTTCGACATCAATTTCATCAAAAAGCTCAAAACCTATCGTATGGCCTACGGACTCCCGCCCAGTTTGTAAACCTGTATCTCCAGCAGCAACGCAAGAAACGGAGAAAGAAGTTCTGATTTGATCATCGCTTGCTAATAACCCGTCGGTATTAGCAACTTGAATACGTCGACGACTGTCACCATATCCGACTGAAACCTGAGCAATTTCTTCTTTTTGGCTTCTTGCTATTTCATTAGCTTGAGTCAAAAGAGCAACTTTTTTAGATTTCTCTACCATCGAGGGGAGCATCTGAACTGTTGAAGAATTTTTATTCTCTGTTCCAAGCCTCACTGATGTGTTCTCGCTATTGCCACTTCGTGCTGCGGCAGCAGCGGAGTCCACAGCTGCTTCAATACCTCGGGCCGTTAAATCAGCAGTATGAGCAAAACCTGTAGTCTCTCCGACGATAACTCGTATGCCTGCGCCTCGGCTTCGACCGCTAGTAAGTTCCTCAACCCGGCCGTCATCTAAAACTGCTGACATGCCTTTACGGTCCTCTACGAAAATTTCGGCAAACTCTCCCCCTTTGTGAAGAGCCTTCTCAAGTGACCGCTCAAGAAGATCTGCATTTAACAGGGGTTCTGACCCTTGTCTAGTATCCACTTGTTACCTTTCTAAATTCTTTATTTTTTCTTTGCGTTCAATGCTGACATACTACGAACTAATGCGTATGGTATCGCTGTGACCATAACCGTCGGACTTAAAGCCTCTATTGACCTTACGGTGTCTGAAAATGATACCGCTATCGCCTTACGTTCTGGCGAAGTTCCAGTGCTAGGAACGCCTCGTCTTGCTTCTTTATTTGAAGAAGCAAGTGTGGCTGCAATTAGCAATTATCTTGAACCAGGGTATACCTCTGTAGGAATGCGAATTCACCTTGATCACTTTGCCCCTTCCGGAGTAGGCACGACAATTACTGCCACAGCAGAGGTGCAAGAAGTTGACGGCAGACGTGTAACTTTTCGTGCTCAAGCAAAATGTATTGACAATTGCAACACAAATGAGACTGTAATAGGGTCAGCCATAATTGTTCGTGTTCTAGTTGATACTGAAAGATTCCTTCAACGAGTTGACTAAGATTTTATTCTTCCTTTAATTATGTTTTCCTCTAGGTCCCCCTCATCAGACTCAATGAAAAAATTTCAGCGTTTGTCTGAAGAAGGAGTCGGCACCGGCCTACGTTGGTGGGCAGAAATCGTTCTTGTTCTCATTTTCTATGTTTTTTACTCTGCTATACGTAACCAATTTGGTTCAACATCCGTAAGTTCAAGTAAAGCTTTCAATAACGCCGAGTCAATTATTGACTTAGAAGACTCTCTTGGCCTCTTCTTCGAATTAGAAGTACAGAATTTTTTCATTGATTGGCGGTGGTTCATCCAATTTTGGAACCTCTTTTATGGAACTTTTCATTTTGTAGTGACCGCATTTGCTTTAATTTGGATTTACAGAAAGTTTCCAGTTCTCTATCCGCGCTGGAGAACTTCATTTTTATGCACAACTGGTCTTGCTTTGATTGGTTTTAGTCTTTTCCCTTTAATGCCTCCACGCTTGCTCACTGACTGTGGACAGTATGGAGCTTGCGTTACAACTTGGCCATTCATTGACACGGTTACTGATATCGGTGGCCTCTGGTCTTTTGACTCCGGGACGATGCAAAGAGTTTCAAACCAATATGCGGCCATGCCGAGCCTTCACTTTGCTTGGGCTTCCTGGTGCACCTTGGCGCTTTGGCCAACATTGAAATCTCGTTGGACTCGAACGCTAATCGCTATCTATCCAGTCGCTACTCTCTTTGCAGTTGTTGTTACAGGAAATCACTATTGGATTGATGCAATCGGAGGACTTGTTGTATTAGCGGTAGGAATCTTGTTAGGAAGATTGATTGCCGATGGTTGGCATAAATGGAATTTGCGACATTTCGGGTAGGTTGATCTCAAGCAACTATGAGGTTTTAAAGTGCATCTTGAATCAATCCAGAACCCAGATGATCTCCGCTCTTTAACAGAAGAAGAGTTGAGTGCTTTAGCGGAAGAAATTCGCTCTGAAATAGTTGCTGTTATCGATCGAACCGGAGGCCATATTGGCTCAAACCTTGGGGT
>Ga0066862_10000769_pt1 | contig 13027 bp, 10 predicted proteins | sample ETN02SmetaG_FD_66431 | JGI IMG/M metagenome (GOLD analysis project Ga0066862, IMG submission 66431) | Marine microbial and viral communities from oxygen minimum zone, Eastern Pacific Ocean - ETNP2014F10-02SV255 | ecosystem: Environmental > Aquatic > Marine > Oceanic ... | reverse complement strand
TGTTACAATTACTAAGATGGGGAGCAGCAGAGAAAGTTCAGGAAGCAATGAATTGGATATGGAGCGACTCATTCATTGAAGATTATGACGAATTTGTAAATAAATACCCACCAGGCAGTGATGAATATGGAAAAGCCACAAAGGTTTGCGGATGGTTTGAATCAATTGGAACGCTCTATAAACAAGGGCTGTTAAATGGTGAACTATTATTTGATTGGATAGCAGTAAAACTGCCCTGGTCAAGACTTGAAAAATTCGCCTATGGAGTGAGGAAGAAGTCAGGTGAACCAAGGTTGTATGAAAACTTTGAATCTATGACAAAAGTATAATAGTGGAAAATCCAACATCAAGCCCCGGTCACTCGGGGTTTTTTGTTACTGGGAGGATGGGTAGATTTAAATAATCAAATAAAGGAGATTAATGTGAAAAAATTACTATACTCATTATTAACGTTATCAATTCTATTCACAATCGGTTGTGAAGATGAAGCAGAAGCAGTTGATTGTGAAGCACTCGCGACGACTCTAAGCGAGCATCAATACAATGATGATTTAAACACCCTAATGACAACATTTGAATTTCCTGCTAATTACGTGACAAATTGTAATGCGTATTATGATGAACTTCAATCAATAATAGATAAAGGATGCGATTTTGGAGATTGGAACGCTGACACCGTTACGGCGTTTAAAAATGAAATGTGTGATACTACTTTTGCAATTTAATCTTTCATTAAAATAAAAAAGAGCCCCACATCCGTGGGGTTTTTTGTTTGTGGGAGGATGGGTAGATTTTAGTGTGAGAAATCTTTATCGACAACTAATCCTGTATAGTGTTGAACAAAGAATTAAAAAACTTGAAAGACGAGGACATAATTTTAACAGAGAAAAGATTGTTAAAGAAATGGAAGCGGTTAACCCAATTGCCATATTTATGGTTTTTGGTGGATTAATTTGGTTCGTAGATGATTCCTTTAAATTTGGTATGTTTAATTTACTTTTCCCCTATCTTCGTATAATATTTTATGCTCTCATTTTAATAGGATTAAACCATTATTTTGGATGGATAAGACTAAAAAAATAAATTCATTGAAGAACTAAGCCCCACATTCGTGGGGTTTATTGTTTGTCGGACAACGGCTAGTAAAATATTTAAAGTCTTTTTAGACATATAAATCTCCATTAAGATATTTTAATCCTGTATCACAGGCTAAAGTAATTACATTTTTCCCCCTTCCTAATTCTTTAGCTAATTGCAACGCTCCTACCACATTTAGACCTGTGGAGGTACCTCCAAATATTCCTTCTTCTTTAGCAAGTTGTCTAGCCATCATTCTCGCTTCTTGTTCATTTATGCCTCTAGCTTCATTATAATTATTTTTGTTAAGCAGTGGGAGTTCAAATCCAAGTCCTATTCCTTCTACATGATGTTTACCATTCTTCTGCCCTTTTGAATAATATGCAGCAGTGTCTGGTTCAAGAGCTACTATTTTTATATTACTTTGTGATTTAAGTAAAATATTTGATACTCCCATCATTGCACCAGCAGTTCCAATAGATGCACAAAAGGCATCTATCGAATTATCAAATTGGGCTTGAATTTCATTTCCCATCATTTCAAAACCATTAATTACATCCGTATTATTTAATTGATCAGTAAAAAAATAGTCATCTCTCTTTGATAATTGTTTTGCTCGGTCAATCATTTTATTAATCAAATCAGAATTGATTTTCCCTGATGGACTTTTTATGATCTCTAATTTTGCTCCAAATGCCTTCATAGTATCCAATTTTTCATTTGAAAATGCATTGGAAGAAATAACATGAAAAGCATAACCCTTAACCGAACATATGAAAGCAATAGATGATCCAGTGCTTCCTCCCGTATATTCAACCACTGTCATTCCGGGTTTAAGATTTCCCCTTTTTTCAGCTCCTTCTATCATTGCTAAAGCCATTCGGTCTTTATAAGAACCCGTTGGATTAACATATTCAAGTTTAATCCAAACATTTGCTGAATCTGATGGAACAATATTGGATAATTTAATTAATGGTGTATTGCCTATTGCAGATATAGCATTATTAGGTTTTAACATGTCCAAAATTATTAGAAATATTTTTAATTACTGGAAAGTATCTTGTAGGGTTTTTTGTTTGTGGGAGGATGGGTAGATTTTGATATATGTGATAACAAGAAAGAAATGGAATTTTTGCTACAACTACAGAAAGGAAATTATTTACCATAAATTGCTTAAAACATACTTAATTCCTTTTCTTGCGTATTTACTTGGTAAAATAAGGTGAAATTTTATGTCCAGCGCAACAATCATGCTTGATAAACAACTTAGAGATTACCTGCTGAATGTTTCAGTAAGAGAGTCAGAAGTCCTTTACGCGCTCCGTAAAGAAACAGAAAATATGGAATATTCCCAGATGCAGATATCTCCTGAGCAGGGTTCCTTTATGGCCTTTCTAGTTGGATTAATCAATGGGAAGCGCACCCTTGATATTGGTGTTTTCACAGGATATAGCGCTCTTGTAGTGGCCTCAGCGCTCCCTGAGAATGGATATGTCACTGCATGTGATATAAATACTGAATGGACCGATATTGCCAAGAAATATTGGGAATTGGCAAATGTTGAAAATAAAATTGATTTGCGGATTGCTCCTGCCTTGGAAACATTGGATGGGCTTTTATCTGATGGCTGTCGGGATAGATACGATTTTTCCTTTATTGATGCTGATAAAATAAACTATCAGCATTATTATGAAAGGTCTTTAATGTTAATACGTCCTGGCGGATTGATTGCAATAGATAATGTTTTGTGGAGTGGAAGGATTATCGAAAATCATAGTGAAGACCCAGATACAGAAGCAATCAAGGAGTTCAATAAAAATTTGTACCAGGATGAAAGAGTTTCCATTTCCATGGTTCCTATTGGAGATGGTTTGACATTAGTGCGTAAACTATAAAAATTAATCACCGAGAAAAATATAATTAGTTAAAATTTTCAAGTCCTGATCTCCTAAGGTTTTTTGTTCATTTAAGGATGGGTAGATTTGTTTACATGAAAAACAAAATATTAAAAGCAAGTCAATGGCTACGAGATAGAACATTAATTGAGAAAGCCATTATTCATATTGGACTTTTCCCTTTACCTATACTCTTTCTTTTGCTTACCTATCCCATGGATAGTGCTTTGAAAAATAAGTGACTAATTATCCTATCAAGCCCCGGTCACCCAGGGTTTTTTATTTCTGGGATGATAGGTAGATAAGCCCACACGCATTCTACGTTAATTTTTTGAAAGTTTTTTGTGTTTGTGAGGGTGGTGGGTAGATTTTAATGGTATTATTATAAGCAGGGTTCTGTAATGGCCTTGAAAACAGCGAACTGTTATCCCTAATTCACTAAACAATCCATGGAAATAACACGTCGGTTAGTTCTTACCTTCACTTTTATCTTTGGCCCCCTGGTTCTCGTATCGTACGTTTACGGCCTCTCACATGCAGAAAAACCCCAAGACCTTTGGGGTGGTATTCCACTGCCATGGCAATCGTATATTGTACCATTTATGTTCATAGCCGCTGCAGGGTTTCTGGTTTATTGGTGGATAGTATTTTTCCAGTTTGACCAGTATATGTTCTTTTCTTTGCACTGGCCGTGGAAAGATCCGGATGGTAAAGGAGCAGACAGACTCTTTCTAGCCTATACCTTGATTCTGATTCCCTCAGCTCTTTGGCTGGAAAGCACCTTGTTTCATCTTTCAAATGACTATAGTTGGACTCCGGTTTTAGTAATAGGGATATTAATACTGGTTGCAATTGGCAATGTTATGCTTGGACTGCTGGCCTACGGATCCTATCAAGATGGAGTGGATGGATCTGGACTGATGATTGCTGGAGCGGTCATGCTGGGGATACAGTGTGTTATTAATGATTGCATACTTTGGTCCATAAAATTCCCTTGGTGACAAATTGCATTTACAATTACACATTCTGCCTTTAGATGATTCGTAGGGGGTGTTGTGTGTGGGGGTGATGGCTGGTTAATTACTGCATATACATAAAGGATATACTTTTTTACACAGACACGAATATCTGAAAGATATCTGTATTGTGTTCTATGGTGAGGGAAGGAGTTATGCTGGTTGTGAAGAGGAAATTAAGAACCAGGTCAAATTAAAGCGGCCTTAAATGGATGGTTTTAACCCGTAAATGAGAGTTAATATCACCCATAGAATTAAATCGATGAAATACGCAACTTTATCCAATTTTATTAAGGGCGGATACAGGAACTGCGACGGGCATTTTATAGATGTATTCAGTCCGTTAAATGGCGATGTCATTTCTAAGGTTCCGCTGTCCTCGGCTGATGTGGTCAATGAGGCGGTGGCCGGGGCAAAGCAGGCATTTCCTGTCTGGGCAGAACAGCCTATCAAAGAGAGGGCTCAAGTCTTTTACCGCTATCGCAATCTTCTGGAAAAACACTTCGAGGAGCTGGCTGCACTGATTTCAGAAGAAAATGGAAAAACTATAGACGAGTCGCGAGCGGAGATAAGTGTCTCCATTGAGATGGCAGAGTTCGCTACTTCTCTCCCTCAGCTTTGTGTTGGAGAAATAAATGAAGTAAGCCGCGGGGTGGCGTGTCGTTCAGAAAGGCATCCCCTGGGTGTGGTTGCAAGCATCACACCCTTTAATTTCCCCAATATGGTTCCCAACTGGACGGTCCCCAATGCCATTACTTCAGGGAATACTATGATTCTTAAACCGTCGGAACAGGTTCCGCTGAGCGGCAACAGAATCGCTGAACTGCTTTCTGATGCAGGTTTACCTGAAGGGGTATTCAATGTTGTTCACGGCGGCAGGGAAGCTGTGGAATCTATTTGCGATCATCCCGGAATTGATGCGGTCAGTTTTGTGGGATCTACAAAAGTAGCAAAAATTGTCTACCGGAGAGCAACCGGAAATTTCAAACGGGTTTTATGTCTTGGCGGTGCAAAAAACCACCTCATTGTTCTGCCTGATGCAAACGAAGAGATGACCGCATCCAATGTAGCTGCCTCCATGACAGGATGTGCGGGACAACGGTGCATGGCCGCTTCCGCCATGGTTGCTGTTGGAAATGTGGACTCCATCATTCACCGGCTCTGCGAAGAAACCAAAAAAATTATTCCTGGTGAGAACCTCGGCGCTGTTATTTCAAAACAGGCAAAAGAACGAATCGAAGGTTATATAACGGAGGCGGAAGCAGAGGGGGCCAGCATTCTTGTGGACGGCCGCAGCGCCAGGGTCAGGGACAAGGAGAATGGTTTTTATGTAGGGCCGACTGTTATTGACCATGTTACACCGGAGATGAAAATTGCGAAGGAGGAAGTGTTTGGTCCGGTACTTGCGATACTGAGAGCTTCCACATTGGATGAGGCTTTACGGATAGAAAACAGTTCTGTTTACGGCAATGCAGCCTCGGTGTTTACTCAATCGGGAGGACTCGCAAATTATGTTGCTGAACGAGCCAGTGCCGGGATGATCGGTGTCAACATTGGTGTTCCTGTTCCCAGGGAGCCGTTCTCATTCGGCGGCTGGAATGAATCCAAATTTGGTTCCGGAGACATTACGGGAAAAAGCTCTATCGAGTTCTGGACAAAGCTCAAAAAGACCACTAGTAAGTGGAATCCTGAAGCCAGAACCAACTGGATGAGTTAGCCTCAAGATCCCTTCCCGCCGGAGTCCTATGAAGAATTCATTATATCTTGATTGGAGAAATCAATGAACAGCCAAGACATACGCGACAAGCATAAACAATATCTTTTTCCAGCGGTCAAGAATTTTTACCAGGAACCTCTCGTTATTTCAAAAGGCAGGGGTACTACTGTTACCGACATGGATGGAAATACATATCTTGATTTCTTTGGGGGGATTTTAACTGTTTCCATCGGCCATGCTAACGAAGAAGTCAATGGAGCTATTCTGGCCCAGTTAAACCGCTTGAGCCATATTTCAACCCTCTACCCTGTCGAATCTGTTGTAGAGTTAGCTGAACGTTTGGAAAACATTACACCAGGAAATCTGAAGAAATGTTTTTTTACCGCTTCTGGAACCGAGGCGGATGAAACAGCTGTTATGATGGCGCAATTGTTCACGGGGAATATAGAATTTATTACTCTCCGTCATGCCTATTCCGGGAGATCCATGCTGGCCCAGTCTCTTACGGCACATTCCACCTGGAGAGCTCTGCCCTCCCAGATAGCCGCAGTTAAACATGCTCTTTCGCCCTACTGTTATCGCTGCCCGTTGAAAAGCACTTATCCGGAGTGTGGCGTTGGCTGTGCAGAAGATATAGACGAATTGATCCGTACCACCACCACAGGTAAAATTGCAGGAATGATGGTTGAACCCATCCAAGGAGTAGGCGGATTCGTCACTCCGCCGAAAGAGTATTTTAAAATCGTAGCTGAAATTATAAGAAACTATGGCGGCGTATTTATTTCTGACGAAGTCCAGACTGGATTCGGCCGCACCGGGAAAATGTGGGGAATGGATCATTATGGCGTGGAGCCAGACATGATGACCATGGCAAAGGGCATTGCCAATGGGCTGCCGCTGGCAGCAGTAGTCACCACAGGTGCCATTGCAGATTCTTTGATAAAAAATACCATATCGACCTTTGGCGGGAACCCCGTCAGCTGCGCCGCCGCGAATAAAACCATTGAAATAATACTTCGGGATAATCTGGCTGAAAATGCCAAAAGCATGGGAGAAATTCTCCGTAAAGGATTGAAAGAAATCCAAATGAAATATCCGAAACATGCAGGTGATATTCGAGGCATGGGATTAATGCAAGCCATTGAATTTGTAGTTGATGAACCGGCTGGAGATCGAACGCCAAATCCAAAAGCGGTCAGTCAATTTATGGAGGAAACCAAAAAGAGAGGTTTACTCATTGGCACAGGCGGTCTTTCGGGAAATGTGGTGCGTATATCTCCCCACCTGAATATCGGCCGGGACGATGTGGAAAATGCATTAGAAATTTTGTCTGATTCATTTGCTGCGCTTACTGTTTAACAATGAGCCTGCGTTTCCCCTGTGGGGAAATTATTTATGCGAGGAAGTGTGTATTAGTAAAACATTCAGCTTTGGTTTTTAAATATTACTTATTATAAAATGACCAGCAACTGTAAAAAAATAATTAAATCAACATATGAAAAAATAACAGCTGAAATGATACGCGAACAAGGTCATAGACTATGGATTGGAGCATATTTTAGATGAATTGGATATTATCATGACCAAGGGTGAAAATATTGCTAAAAATATAGAGCCCCATTGTCAAGGGGTTGATATGCTTGTTCTGGGACACCGGAGAATGAGTAAACTTAAGGCAAACATCACTGACTCTATGGATGAGGGTATTACCAATATTATAGCATGTCCTGTTTTGGTAGTTCAAAAAGACTGATTTTTTAAATTTTCATTGCCGGGCGATTAGCTCAGCTGGTTAGAGCGCTACGTTCACATCGTAGAAGTCGGGGGTTCAAATCCCTCATCGCCCACTTTTCACATAATTTATAAGAATTGTATGCTGTTGCGTGAACAATAATATTCTATAAATTAACTGTTCATGGGTGGATGCATAAAACCAGGTAAAATAGCTGGTCTGCTTTTTACAGGCTGGTTAATACCTGCCCTAGCCATAGGCCAAATAGATGGCATGGTATTATACTCCTGCCTGGAACCGTCTGGTCCGGTTACAAATCTAGTTAATGGATCTGGTGCAACAGTGCACAACTGGCAGCACCAGCAAAGCAATGTCGGCGGGCCTCAATTTGTGGGTGACAGTACCCTGTTTTACCAATACCGTGTCGAAAACCCTTCTATGATCAGCGGGGGTGAAGGCGGCGGTATACAAATGCTGGACTGGTTCGGAACTCTTCTATGGGATGTCACCATTTCCAGTGATTCGGTACAACACCACCATGATGCCCAGTGGCTGGACAATGGAAATATTCTCCTTTTGGCCTGGGAAAGAAAGACGGGCCAAGAAGCGCAGGAAGCGGGCAGGCAGACACTGGAAAATACATTAAATCAGATGTGGTCTGAAATCATTCTGGAGGTTGCACCGGTATATCCGGATAGTTATGAGGTGGTTTGGGCTTGGCATTTATGGGATCACCTGATCCAGGACGCGGATTCACTGTTGCCCAATTATGGGCAGATCTCGCAACACCCGGAGCGGATGAATATCAACTTTGGCACCGTAGGAGGCCTGAACGCACCCAATACCAGTAACGCAGACTGGTTGCATTTTAATTCCCTGGATTACAACCCATACCTGGATCTGATCCTGATCTCGGCGCGAAACAGTAATGAGATATATATCATTGACCACAGTACAACGACGGAGCAGGCCGTTGGTCATAGCGAAGGAAATTATGGCAGGGGTGGTGATTTTCTATATCGCTGGGGAAACCCCAAGGCCTACGGAATGGGGGATTCGCTGGATCAGAAATTATTCTGGAATCACGAGGCCAACTGGATCGATAATAACTGTCCTGACTCAGGCAAAGTCATGATTTTTAATAATGGCTATGGCAGGATCGGACCAGATTATTCCAGCATTGAAATCCTGGTAATTCCGGATAGCTTGAGCTTAAATAATATCGGCACCTATGACCCGCCGGAGTTTTTCAGTACCATGGTCTTGGACGATTCCCTGTTTATCACACGTATAGGTGGTGCTTTTCAGCTTCCTGATGGCAGCATTCTGGCTTCCATTTCATTGCGCAACAGTATAATAGAGTTCGACCCTGGTGGTGGAATAGTCTGGCAATATGAAACCTATAGTCATTTGTCTGTGGCACGAAAATATTATCATTTCCAAAACACGGGACTGGAGATTAAAAGTACGCCCGTTTCAGCCGCGGGAGCATTCCAGATATTTGATAACTATCCCAATCCATTTAATCCCGTTACCCAGATTAATTATTATCTATTTAAACCTAGTATGGTCAACATTTCCATTTATGATCTGCTGGGCAGAAAAATAAAAACCCTGGTGAACCAGACCCAGGCACCGGGATACAGATCGATCTATTGGAATGCAACAAATGATATTGGTAAAACCCTCGGTGCGGGTATTTATGTTTACCAGATACAGGCTTCGGGTTTCATGCGATCAGGGAAAATGGTGCTACTGAAATAAGCTGCCATATCAAGCCCCGCCCACTTGTTTTTCGGTGCAATACGGTGATGGAGCGGGTGTATTTTCTTTAGCGCATCAGGGCCTGGATAGTGGCATTCGATCCAGCCAGGCGGTCGCTTAATAATTTTACAATATATGAATGAAGTTCAGCGGCTTTTTCAGGCGCTTCCAGATTCATTCTTTCAAAATTTTCCCGAGCAAGAAAGAAAACTTTACATTCCGTATTGGCCAAAACAGAGGCGGAAGCTTTCGTTCCCAGGTAGAGGCTTACTTCTCCAACTACAGTCCCCGGGCCCAGGGTTTTCAGACGGATCTTTTTCCCTGTATTTGTTTTAAGCTCTACTGTGATCTGTCCCGACTCTATAAAAGTAATACCACCGGGATTTTCACCCTGGTTTATTATTGCAGTTCCGGCAGGTATCTTCCTTGTATCAAAATATTCTGCGATCTGAGGGAATTTTTCTTTAAAAGAATCTCCTTTATCCGTACGGGCCACATCACCGGCATCCGGCAGCACGGTTAGGATGATCTGTTCTTCACACCATTCCAGACCGTGATCAAGGTCAACAAAGACCTGAATTATAGTATTATCGTTAGAGATCAAACCTTCTATTTTCAACTGGGATTCCATCTCCGCCTGCAGGCCACATAAAAGCACCCGGAACCGGGAATTTTCAGCCATGATTTGCAGTTTATTAAAACTATTTATGGCCGATGAATCCAGACCTGTTACGTGGCGAAAGTCAAAAACAAGGTAATGCAATGGGCCCAGGTCTGAATCCTCCAGGCGCATTTGAACCTGCTGCAACAGGCGGTTGGCAGTGCCAAAGAAAATAAAGCCCTGCAGGGGCAGGATATATATTTCATCGCCATGGTCATCCAGAATCTGCTTCAGGTGACTGGAACGCTCCACGTTGCTGCTGAAAGTTCTGCCCGTGAGCTGGTATTTGATTACTTCCACCTTGGAATAATTGATCACAAACAGCATAATGGACATCAAAAGACCGAGCACAATTCCCTCCAGGAAACCAATGGAGCCGATCACGATCAGGATCAGTGCAATTACAGTATAATCTGTTTTCTGAAGTCTTTTCCTGGTATCGTAGAGCCACTCCATAAGAAACTCAAGTCCCAGGTTCAGCAGCAACCCTCCCAGAATCACTTTTGGGAAAATAGATAAAACTTTAGCACCAAAGATCAGAGTAACTGTACAAAACACCGCCACTACAATACTGGGCAGGCGGCTACGGGCACCTAGATTATAGGACATGGATGTTTCACTCAGGGTTATGTACCCGGCGGGCGTTCCAGCCAGTCCTGCAACCATATTGTTGTATCCAGTGAGGCGCAGTTCCTTGTCCAGGTCAAAATCTTCTTTCACAATGAGCTCTAGACCGCTGTAATTGAACAGAACTGCAACAGCATTCAGGATCATCATAGTGCCAATGGCGGGCAGGTGCACAATAAATAGATCCCAGCGAAATCGAGATACATATTCGAACGGCATGCCGGGAAACAGGCCACCGTCCGGAAAGGGGCCCAGCAGGTGTCCGTTAGCCTCCAGCGCTGTGTAGGAGAATCCCCGGGAAAACATAACCATGTAGAACAGAGCGATACTGCCGAACAGGATTCCTGGTGTCAGCAGGTAATGGCTGAACCGCCGGGTCGCCAGCAGCAGGACCACGGCAAAAACAAAGCCGGGAAACCATTGATTGAAGATGTTTTTTTCAAACAGGATTACCATGTTGGCCAGACTCAGGTCCAGGTCGGTCATCATGGCAAAAGAGAATTTGACAATCAGCCATCCGGTTCCAGCCAAAAATCCGCCTACCACTGGAAAGGGAATATAGCGCACCAGCTTTCCCAATTTGAACCGTCCCAAGATATAAAAAAACAGGCCTACCAGTATCGATGTCAAGCCAATGGCCACAAATATGAACCGGTAAAGCTGTTCCCCGGTCATTTCTCCACCCATTCCTGCCGCAACGGTTGCCGCCATCAGAGCTAGGATGGCAATGGGAATATCCTGGGGGGCACTGAAAATCAGCGGATAGGTAGCTGTCAGTGCAGACAATACGGCAAATATTACTGTGCCCACCAAAAGAATTCCGATCCCCTGGGATAGATATTCAGCCAATGGTCCTGTAAAAATGAGAGCCGCTAGCGCCATGGCCGACACAATGCAGACGATGGCATTGATGGTTCCGGCAATCAGTCCCGGAACAAAATCAGATATTACAGAATCTTTATTCATCTTCAACTTGATCAGGGGTCAAAAATTTACGATTCTGACATGGAGAATGTTGACTTCATATTTTTTTCCGCCAGTAAAAATATACTGGGACTCCCAACAGTGTAAGGGCCAAGCCAAGAAGAGATTGTCCCGGGGCACTGAAGAATGTATTGACCATGATGGCCATGGAAAATATGATGAAAAAAGCTGGGACATACGGATAGCCCCATACTTTATAGGGGCGCTCTAGGTCCGGTTGTTTTTTCCTTAATACAAACACAGTTGATGATGCAGCAATCCACATCATAAAATTCACAAATACCACAAGCGTGATCAATTCCTCAAATGTGCCAGATAGAGTTAAGATTGCTGCCCAAAAACCTTGAATCATGATTGCATTGCCTGGTGTATGAAATTTTGGATGAACATCAGCTGCTCTGGAAAAAAATAAATGATCTTTGGCCATAGCGTATGATACTCTGGGGCCAACCAGTATATTTCCATTCAATGAACCAAACATAGAAATAATCACAACCATGGAAAACGCGCCTGCTATCCCTGGGCCATAGATCGCTCTAGCAGCAGCTTCACCTACCTTTATTTCACCCATAAGAGAACCCATTGGTAATACCTTTAAATATGCGACATTTATCAGGAAATACAATACAAGGATCACTATCGTTCCAATAATGAGAGCCAAAGGTAGATTATTTTTAGGGTTCTTGATCTCCCCTGCCGCAAAAGTTATATATTCCCACCCCCCTACTGTCCAGTTTACGGCCACCAGGGCAACCCCCATGCCCATCAGTATCGATCCAATACTCATATTGGTTGGATTTAATGAAAAATCTAAATGATTACCTGTAGAAATAAATAATCCAGCGAGTGCGAATAATAAAATGCTGCCAATTTTCAACACCGTGAAAATATTTTGGATCCATTTTCCAAATACAATACCCAAATAATTTATAAGAGATAAAACAACAATTAGAGACAAAGCAAATATTTGGCCACCAGATATTGAAAAACTACCAATACCTATTATACTATTATGAGTTGAAAGACTGGGATAGAATGAACCTAAATGTTCAGCAACAGCAACAGCAATTGCTGCATTTGTTCCTGTCAAGTAAGCAATAAATGCAACCCACCCAAAAAGAAAGGCGGGTAATGGCCCATATGCCTCTCGAAGGTAGACATACTGCCCTCCTGCTTTTGGCATTGCAGCACCCAATTCAGCGTATGTCAGAGCACCGGCCAGCATTTGCAACCCTCCCAAAGCCCAAGTGATCAAGATCAATGTTACCGATGGGATCGCCCCTGCCATCAATCCTGTAGTCATGAATATACCTGAACCGATAACAATGCCGATCACCATCATTGAGCTGTCAAATAATCCTAGCTGGCGTTCAAGTTTTGGGGGATGGTGTCTGGCTACCATGGTCAAATAAAGGAGAGAATTTAATCTTCAAGAGAATGGGGGAAACACTTTATATTATCTATCTATGCATGGCCCCGCAGAATATATAAATAGTGAGAATTTTCCCCTTGATCGCTCAGATTCTGATGATTGGAAAAACCTGGTAAATCAAT
>Ga0066862_10000765_pt1 | contig 13042 bp, 7 predicted proteins | sample ETN02SmetaG_FD_66431 | JGI IMG/M metagenome (GOLD analysis project Ga0066862, IMG submission 66431) | Marine microbial and viral communities from oxygen minimum zone, Eastern Pacific Ocean - ETNP2014F10-02SV255 | ecosystem: Environmental > Aquatic > Marine > Oceanic ... | reverse complement strand
CCATCACCTTGTAATATATCATGTAAAGGTTCTAAAGCAGCTAAATTAGATCTATTAGTAAATGCAGAAGCAAATACAAATGAAGCTTTGGGTAACCATTCTTCAACAGGTGTTGATCCTAAAGTATCGAAATTATCAACACTATCAATAACAACTGCCATCCAGTCTCCTATTGGACCCATCCATTCATAACTAACTTGTTTATTAGTACCAGGTATTTTACAGGTTTTAGGTTTCCATCCATTTCTTAATCTAACTTTTTGAATAGCACCATTATAATGACCATTACCATTACATCTACCATTTATCGCAGCATTAACTACTAAACTAGTTGCCCAGAATCCAATAGCAGCTTTACCTTTAACTTCATATCTAAGTCTTCTAAACTCTTCTACATAATCTCCATCTATAGATCTACCTTTTTTCTGTAGAATAGCTTTCATCGATTCTGGTGAGAAAGCTGATTCAGGTTTCCTACCTACACCAAGGAATTGGTTTAATCCTAATTTAGGTTCACCCCATAATTCTTCATAATCTTTAGATAGTATTCCTGCAGGACTCCATTTACCAAATGTATCAATAACATTAGCTGTAGTTCTAGGGAATGAAAGATAAGCTCTAAGAATAGGTGTTTCTTTAATTAAATTATTTAAACTATCTACTAAAGGTGAATCAGCATTTAAAGCTATTTCACTATTTATTGAATTAACAGTTTGATTATTAAAGAATCCATCAGCATCTTTAAAGCTTTCATAAATCTCATTAGATGCTTTCTGTATATTTTCTTTAGTAAAAGGTAATCCTGCAGCTTCTAGTTTATCTAAAGCTTGGTATTTAGCTTGAGAACTAGCAGTAATTGATTTTGAGAATCCATCTAAACCTGACATAGAATTAGGACCAAACCTTAATACAGGATCCATTTGCATAGCATCTAGATCATCATAGATATGCATTAAGTATGTAGGACCAAACTCACCATTCTTCTCAGCAGCTTCTGCATAAGATCTTAACATCTCTAAAGATTGCTCTTCTTTAACTTGAATATCTCCACGAGTAATAAAAGATGATTCTTTAGGATTTGTAGCAGCTTTTTTATATACTAATTTTAAATGTTTATTAGCTTTCAATAATGTATCATCCATTACAGAATGAGCAATCATTGCTTTACGTGCTCTTGCTAAATCTCCTTCACTTACAGCACCCCATACATTAGCCAATCCTCTACCAAATAAACCAGTAGCGTTACCTAATGCTGCTCTTGTTGGTGTTCCAATAGCAGATAACATTGAATTAAAATAAGTCCCAATCCATGCTCTATTGATAATAGAAGGTGTTTCAGGATGAGCATCCCTCATAACTTTTTTCCAGACTCCTAGTTTTTGCTGAACATAGTTATGTAATGTAAACATTGAGTTAACATCACCATCTACCATTTCAGAAGCTAAAAGAAGTGGTTTTAAGAATTCAGGGTTTTCTTTAGCTACAGCTCGTAAAGTATTAGTATAGTCTTTTGTTTTAGGTACAATTTCAAATAGTCTAGCATTGTTATTATCTACAATAGTTTTAGCGGCTTCTTCCATGACTGCTTTATCACCTGTTTCTTTAGCAGCATTCCAAGCGTTCATGTTAGTAACTAATGAATTAGATTCAAAACCAGCTAATTCTTTCTCAACCATTAAGACTTCTAATCTATTAATTAAATGATCTGAAGCTCTTTGGAAAGCAACTGGATCATCCATTAAACGAATACCTTCAGCCATATCAGATACCTGACCAGCTTCAGAAGTTAATAGATAAGCTCTAGCTTTTTGAGTATCTAAGTCTGCTAATTGAGTTTTTAATTGTTTAACAGCACTATTAATACCTTTTTTACCAACTATCTTTACAGGTGAATCGTCAATAGATTTATTGAATTCATCAAAGACTCTTAATAAATCATCTTTATCTACGTTAGGATTTAATACATATGCTGCTAAATCCTTACCAGATTGATCCACTAATTTCTCACTAATGATTCTACCTGAATTTAATTTCTTACCAAATCTACCAGCATCTTTTAATTCTTGTACTAAATTACCTACAAGAGTACGTTGCTGTAGATTACCAAGTTCTATACCTTCTACTCTAGCACGTTCAGATATGATATTACCTATACGACCATAAGCACTATCTATATTATTAGCAATTTGTGCTTGGTCTACAGCTGCACCAACTATACCATCTTGATCTTTAGTTCGGATTAAAGTTTCTTTATCCTCCCACATATCATTTAAACCAGGTATCTTGTTTTTAGAAACACCTTGATTTACAAAATACTCATTAAGATCATTCAAGTCTCGTTCTCGTCTAGCTATATTCCTTAAAGTAACATCTTCTACAGGATTATCAGAAAATTTAATATCTGCAAATTCATCTTTAACTTTTACATTTACAGCATCAGGAGTAAATCTAGATACATTTCTAAGGCTTTCTTGACCTTTAGCTATATATGCAACACCTTCTACAACACTAGCTAATACAGCAAAGATAGCACCTTCATTTACATTCTTTTGACGTTTAACATCAGGTGAATCTCTATCTGTTGTAGCGTATCTATCAGGTATCCATTGATATGTCTTTGGCCAATACTTCTTTAAAGTACCCATGAAGTTATCATCTTTCTGATTCTGTTCTGCAACATAATCTACAAGACCACCAGAGAATACATCAAGACCAAACTTAGAGAAGGCTTGGAATGATTGTCTGTTTCCTAGTTTCTGTGCCCATGGAGCTGCTTTACCTGCTGCATGTATTTTACTTGCACCTTGTACCATCATACTTCTTAAACCTAAAGAAGGTATAACAAGTCCTGATATATTACGAACAGCTTGAGAAGTTTTATCTTCATAAGTAGGGAGCTTTGGTATATCCCAGTCATCACCTGCAGATGCAAAGTTAATGAAATCTATAGCAGTATCAGCAACACCGACTAATGGTGCTGCACTTTCATAAGTACTTTGTCCCCAGTCTTGAAAGAAACCACCAACTCCAGGTCTTGGTTTCCGTAGCCCCCAAGTACCTGGTATGATTTCACCTGGTTCTATATGGTCAAATTTACCTGGTTCAGCTGTAGGTTCCGTAGATACTTCAGGTGTTACAGGTTCAGTGACTTGTTGTTGTTCAGTTTGATTTTGAGTAGGTGCATTAGGATCTACATAATCATCTCCAAGATAATTAAGTAATTCCTCTTTTGACATATTATCAAAATCTAACTCTTGTGTTTCATCCATATTCCTTATTGGTTTATAAGTGTTTTAAGGTATTCATAAAATGGTGCATTGGCATACCTTTCTAATTCCTCGGGATTTTGTTTTATTTGATTAATTAGATCTTGTATTTGTTGAGTACTGTAATCTGTAGGAAAACCTGCTTTCTGACGTTCAGCTTTAGCTTGAGATTGTTGTCTCAAATTATCCATAAAGTTCTTTTCTTTTTCAGCTTCTTTCCTTTCTTTTTCAGCTTCTTGTTGTTTTTCCTTAGCTTCTTGTGCTAATATCCGACCTCTTTCAAATGCTTCTGGACTTAGTGTAGCACCATTCTTTATAATATGGCTTATATAAGGATCACCTTTTGTTAAGTTATAATGATCTTCTGCACCTTTAGTTGCTGCAGATACATCTACACCTAACAGTTCAGCTTGAGACCGTATAAATCCAGCAGGACCACCTTCTATTTTATCTTTAACCTTAGTAGGTAAACTTGCATAAATCTGTTTCGCTCTATAAGAAAGTGTACCATTTGAACCCATCGCTGTTAATTGTTTTCTACTGAAAAATGGTGTATTATTATCATCAGTTTTGGTAGTAAGTAAAGCATCACCATGATCTTCATAGTGTGATTTAGTTGAATTTATTATACTCAGTTTTGTTTCACCAGCATTAAAACCTAAGTTCTTTGCATTCCATACTGGAAAAGTTTTACTAGCTTGACTATAGTGGAATAATTCTGTACACTTTTCATCGTTCGCCATTATACCATCTGGTCCACCACCGTTTGCTAAAAACCTAGTATTAAATAAATCCATTGTATCGGTTGTTATCTGATTTATTTTCTCAGGAGTTAATTGCTCTGGAGGTAATGCAAGTAATTGGTCTGTAATACTATTATTCGCTTCTATCTTAAGAGCATTACCCATTTTTTGAAGTCCTTGAGGTAGTTGACCATTTGGAGCAGTTTCTAGATCCCACTTCGCCATTCCAGCTAAAGATACATCAATAGTTCCTATAGCCTTTTGATAAAGATCACTAGTTTGTATCTCAACTAATGGTGCATACTTTTTATAAATACCAGGATAATTATCTTTGATTTCACTTAAATCAGTTTTATCTAAAACTTGTCCACGTAATTGATTTTTAAAGTTTTCATCAAGATCTTTTATTCTAAAGATTCTAGATTGAGCTTTAAGTCTTTTTTTCGTATCGTCATCAAAAGAATCTACACCACCTAAACCTTCTACTAATTGATCATAAGCTGCAAGTTTTTCTTTAGGAGTTTTAATATTCTTAATAATATGTTCTAATCCTTTCTCAAGCTTAATTGATTTAGTTGCTTTAGCATTCGCATCATTAGCTTCAATTTTAGTTAGAACTGCTTCATCTAATCTCTTAATTAAACTAGCTTCAGTACTACCATCAGCTTCAAAGAATGCTTTCTCCAGTGATACTAAACCTTCTGGATTCTTATTATTTTCAAATCCTTTATGACGAATTGTACCTTTAATTAAATCTGATAATTGACCTTCTGTTATTTGATCAGTATCAATTAGATTCTGAATCATTTCAATTTCTTGAGCTATAGCATATTTAAACGCTGTATCATATCTAGGATCATTTTCTGGTATAGAATTAGCTGTGTCTAAAACTCTTTGTTGAAACCTTGCAGCCATACCTTCTGGTATATTATTATCTGCTAACGCTTTATAATAACTAGCATTCTTTGCGGTTTGCTTTGCATCCCAATTTTTTGCACCTTTTAGTTCACCAGCTTCTATATACCCATCAGTTATTTTTGAAAGCGTAGGATGTAAATGTTCTGCTATTATTTCATCAGAATATTCAATATCTAGACTCTCAAATAAAACTCCATTAGCCTTATTATAAATCCAATTCTTTAATTCTGATTCATTTAATTGACTTTGCTTAATCTGTAATTCTTGGAGAAACTGTTTATTGTCATTCAAACGTCCTGGTAATCGTGCTGTTTCTTCTATAAGTGCTAAATTAAGTGCATATGTAGTATCTTTTTCACCTAGAGATACTATTTGCTCAGCCTTATGATCTGGTACACCTCTTCCTTTTAATTTTTTTAGAAGCTCAGTATCTCCCCAATTATTTACTTTCGCAAAATGTAGATCTTGTGCAACTTCAGTTGTTATACCTAATTCTCTCATCCTGCGCTCACGTATATTATCCTTCAACTTCTCGTCTTCAGCTGTCTTTGCTTTATCTTTTGCTAAAATACCTGCTGCAGTACCTGAGAATTGTGCTACTGTTTGCAAAAATTCTTTAGTTACACCTGCTGCTTCAACATATTGCCTACCTTGTTCTTTAACATTAGAAATATTCTTATCAACTTGATTTAAAGCTCTAGTATCAACTTCCTTTTTTTTAGTGGTCCAATCAACTGGACCTTGCATTGTTGTCCAAGGATTTACCATTATACTATCTCCTTAAATTGTACATCAATAAGATCATAACGTACTCCTTCATACCCATTATCCATTATAACAACAGCTTCAGGGAATAATTTCTTAACATCATCAGACATAGTACCAATGTATCTCTTAGCTTTACCTATATAATTAAATGTATAGATACCTAAACCAGAAATAGATTCACCTATTTTCTTGATGTTTTCTTTTAATTTTCTATCAGAACCAGCAGCTATAAATGGTCCAGCTACAGACATACCCATGCTTAATGCTTCACTAAATGCAGCCATACCGACATTCTGCATAACAGGTTGTGGTGGTGCTATATCAGGCATTTTAACCATAGCTTGCTGAGCAAACATATTCATCTTCTGATGTTTGGTTTTAGCTGCTGCCATTGCTCCTTCTTTATTTAATTGTTTAGCTGATTTAGTTAATTGATTAGCTCTATCTGAACCAGCTTTAAGGTATCCTGCTAAATCTAAAGAAGCAATTCTTTGAGCTGATTTACCAGTTACTCCACTAGCTGCTAATTTAGCACCTGTGTTATTTTGTAAAAATTGTTTCCAATCATCTTGATCTTGAGCCATCGCTTGGTCTACAAGATCTCCATGTTTTTCTTGGATGTCAGCATATACATTAGCTAACCCAAGATCGGCTGCATTCAGCCCTTGTTCATATTGAATTCTCTCAACACCAGTCATAGAGAGAGTTTGCATCCATTCCTGCTCTCGTCTCTGTAATTGATATTGATAATTCCGACGAGCATTCTCGTTAGCTGCTCTGGCTTGTGCTCCTAAACACACGGCAAAACTCTATAAAGGTCAATTGGTTGGGTCCGTGTTTCAATTCTCTTAGAAATTTAAACCCCAGGAATCTAAGTAACTTTAAATGAACTGTGTTTCGTTTATCAACGATGTTCCAAAGTAACTTCTCTTGTCTGCTGTCTACATAACGCTTTGCTTCCCTTGCAAAGGTTACTGGGTATTTAAGTATAGCTGGTGTACAGAGCATCCAGATTTGCCCTTTATCATGTACTCCTGCTATTCCTGCTAGTTCACCGTTCGGTACTCTGAAATAGACTGAATCGCCCATGTCATAGGTTGAAGGTAGTATTACGGTAGGATCATATCCATGACCCTCTTCGACCTCTCTACGGTCTTCTGGGAGGAGGTTAGAGGCTACCTCAAAAGCAGCCTCTGGTGTTAGTGGGTGAATGTATTTAGACACTTCTATAATAAGCGTTTGTGTAATCCCCTTCCCATGTCATTGAATACAATGTAGCTGGGGCAGGGTGGGAGGATTTAAGTGTTAAAGTTAAGTTCTTATTCTTTTCATATGTTGGTACAGTTTGGGTTATCTGATCATTAATACCAACTTTGTTAGCACTATAAACATCAGCTAAAGGTGGTTCCCAAGTTTCAGTGTATTGTGGTTTACCTACTCTATCTAAGACAGTAGTATACATACCACTTGCACCAAAGTTAAATTTAACTCTATGAATAACTAAAGATCCATTTGTTTGAGAAACAGTATTATCACCTGTTGTTTGAGTTGTATAGATAGTAGGAAATTCTACTTCCATATCAAAGAGATATCCAAGTATTAAATCATGACCGGTCCAGTCACCATCCCAAGCTACCATATATTTACCATCACTGTCTGGTCCTTGATATATAGTCTCAGTATAACTACCTATAAGATCTGAATCTTGAGCTTCTGTAGTAGGATCAGAATTAGGTAAGGTCGTATCAGCTTGATGACAATAAATAACTAATTTTCTATATTTATCATCACTTGATTGACGAGGTATATTAAAACCCTCAGGTAAGAATATCTTAGATCTACCATCACTAGCATACATTACGTCAGCAGCTGGTATAATCTTACTATTATCTAAATGAATTCTATATGTAATATCATCAGTTGTATCAACTGTATCTTGATCATCTGTAATAGCTAATGTTTCTGTATCCATTTTAATTGGAATACGTTGCATTGTATCTTTACCAGAGTCCCTGATTACAATATATAAAGAATCATCTAAGACACAGTGATGTTGTATTGATCCACTGAAATTCCATTTAAACCAAGCTTGTTGTAAACGCTTCTCACTAGTTGCATAATAACTAAATCCATATAATATATTCTTATCTTTTTCACTAAAGAATATAATAGAGTTTTCCCTAGAATTAGAAATCTTATTCAAATTTTTGTCAAATAATTTACTGACAACTTTTGTTTGATCAATAACTATAGGTTCACCTTCACGTAATATCTGTGCCATTTCCCAGAAACGTGAATATCTACCAGCATTATCTAAGAAACCAATTGTAGTACCAAGGGAGATTGGATTAGTATTATGATTAAAATTATAAGATGCTATAGTATTTAACTTAGCAGTTTGTGGGCTAAGTACATCACTATCTGTAGTTAATAGGAACTGAGTAGTTTTGGTAAATAAAACTAAACCAGAGTTTGTATGAATCCCATCATAGATATCTGCAGGGAATTCAGAACTACATGATATATCTATATTATCTGTAGCTGTATATGTGATCGAAGATTTTGGCCAAAAATTAAAGAAGTCTCCAGGTTGAGATAAGATAACATCTTCTTCACTAAGCATGACTAATCTGTTTCTCCAGAATATCATCTTATTGATGAATCTATCTTTAGTTACGTCATCATCATCTGTACCAGATACTGTTGAAATAAAACTAGGTTTAGGTACTGTTGTAGTATTACCTACTAAACAATCTTCCCATGCTACTTGTTTAAGATCAAAGTAAACTTTATTAGTAGAACCATTATATTGCCTAATTAATTGTACAGGCATTTTAGCTGGATCAAATGATAATAGCCGTCCAGGTGCAGGGCATTCTTCCCAACTACCTTTACCATCTCTACCATTTTGTCCTTCAAATTGTAGGTAATAGTCATCTTCATTAGCCTCACTATTTTTGACCTTAACTACAAAACCATGTTTACATTGCCCAGGTAAATCATCTATAGTTTGAATTTCACTAGTAACAACATTCAATAGTTCATCATCAATAGCTGTTACATTGAATGCAGCTGCATCAGTTATGTATAAACCACTACCAATTATCCGTACATCTGAAGATGCATTATACCAATTACTATTTACAGTTCTCGGTAATGAGCCATCTGCATTAGCTTTTTTAGCATTCAGTATCTCATACTGTATATCACCTAAGATTAACTCAGCTGTAGTAGTTGTATCAGTATCAAATGGTGTAGGTTGTGGTCGAATTAAACCAAGGTTAGCTTGTACTTGAGCTGTACTTACTTCAGTAATATTGATTTGATATAAACCATCCTTCATCCAGACATAGAAATAATCATTCTGTAACCAACCACTACCACCATATAATACATCATGAGTAGTTGTATAACGAGCTTGATATGTTACATTAGATCCTGAGCCTGTAGGTATAGCCTGAGATATATTTGTTATTTGGAAGTATAAATCTTTTTTAGAATCTACTGTTGTATCACCTTTATTATAGGTACAAGTTTGTCTATTTGTAGTTGCTCCACCGCCTGGGTGATCAGTTATTTGGAATCTAGTATTATTCCCTGGATTAACTGTAACTGAATATTGACCATCTACTTCACTACTTCCTCCAAAGTTTAAATCTACAATATCACCTGTTGAGAGTCCATGTTGATATACATTAACATAAAAATCTGTACCATCTCTATGATATGAAGGTCCGTAAGTTAAAGTTTGGGCACTATTACCAGCACCTGATATGTTAAGAGCAGTACCACTATTTGCATTAGCTTCAGTACTAGCTAATTTAATAGTATTATCATCTATTTTAATAACAAAGAAATGATCAGCTTCATTAACATTAGCACCATCTACTTGTAACATTGGTGAGGCTGTTGTATCATCATACAGCACAGGATCACCTGTTACCCTACCATGATTTGCAATGGTTATAGTATCAGCACCTGTATCTATATCCCCAGTTGCTATTGTATATTGTTTAGAATTTGTGATAGAATTGCCTGTATTAAATACAGCAACTGTATAATCATGTGCTCCTGATAAACCTTCATCTTTTAATGAAATACCACTACCTACAGAGAAAATGTCTGTTGCAGTATTCGGTGCTAAAGAATCTTCACCTGAACCTGCATTAGAAGTACACCTATTTGCAGAATTACGTGCTTGCCATTCTCTAGCAATACGCTCAACCATAGCACCACCACCACCGCAGTAGTTATTACTAGATGCTACTAAAGCACAAGTCATCCTAGTAACTGTTGTAACAGCTTCAGTGGTATTATCGTCAAAAATATTAAGAGAATATTGTCTAGAATATGCTACTTTTTTTAATTCTATATATGCTTCATGTGGTCTAGCAGGTGATTCACTACCAGCTAACATACCTGTAGCTATAGTTCTATTAGTTAGATATGTGAAATCATTAAGAGTTAATGTTTGTATATGTTGATCGTCAGTGTGTGTTAAATAACTAGCTAAAGCACTTGCAGTAGCACCATCAGGAGTAACATCTAAAGATTCTCCTGCACTATGTCTTTTAACACCACTAACATAAATATCTGAACAACACCACATTTTCACAGCACCAGTACGACTAACTTGACCTATATACTGTTCGTTTTCATCTCTATAATAATGAAACCATCTACCATTAGCTGTTGAGTTTAAAGCAGTCGTAGTATTATCACTTAAAGAAGCTACTAATTCAGCTCCTGGTCTCTTCTGTAGACCTTCAGTTACATCAGGTAAAACATTTATAGCATCAACAACTTGACCTGGTAATTTCTTTTGATCAGGTTGTTGAGATATGCCTCCTGTATAACTATTTATTGTTTGGGTTACACTTGCCATTAGCGTCTCAGTGAAAGATAAGGTCTAAAGGATCTATATCTAGTTCCATGTCCATGACCTAAGAAAGAGTGGTCAGCCATATCACATTCGTATTCCATACAAGCAGCTCTTGATTTAGCTTCATCTTGAGCTAAGAGTTGTGCAAGTTGAGGATTAGATACAAGTTGAGTAGCAGCTCTTACTGCAGCTCTATAAGTAATATATCGTTGAAAACAATTCGGTAAATCATTAAATTCATATAGAGTCACAGCATCAATATAAATATCAGTATCAAATTCATCAGTATGGTCTGCTAAATCATATAACCTACCATTTCTTACTACAACATCTTTTGATTTATCAACCAACCCATCATGAATATCATAACGTAAGGTGTTATTAGGTAAGGTGATATACTTAGTTGTATCTTCTGGAGTAAGTTTAATATGATATTCTGTATTAAAATGCCAGCCTTCATTCTGTACATCCTTGTTAACTTCTGTTAAAATATTATATATAAATGAAATCTCTGGGTTTGGATTACCAGTTAAATCTAAATTAGTAACTGGAGCCTGACCTATGCTACCCAGAATTGAGTTCACTGCGGATAGTTCGGTATCGGTGTCAATTGTCGAGGTAGCCATATAAAAATCTATAAAAAAAAGGAGGTCCGAAGACCCCCTGTATGTTGGTTAAAATTAATCTTAACCGAATGCAGCAGGTGCAGTTGCTGTACCAGCGTACAGTTCAACAGCAGCAGCTGGGTTAAGATAGTCTGCGCCCATGGCGAGACGTCCGAGGATAACATCACCCTGGTAGATGACTGATACGTCCCCGCTGGTTGTTTGTACTTGAGGTCCAATGGCTTCTACAACCCCTGCAGCCTCTCTCTGGAAGATAAGACCACATGAGTTTTCAAAGTCTGAAGTACCGTCACCGTAGTTATTAACGGTCTTAACGGCTCCAGAACCTGAAGTTTCGTCAACCATTTCAACTTCTACGAAGTCACCCTTGTTACCTGGATCAGATACACCTGGGTTAGTAGCAGAAGCTGTTCCGAACTTAGTACCGTAGCGTCCGAAGAATGGAATGTTCATTGATTTGAAGATTTTGATACCTGCAATTTCAACAACTCCGTTTCCTTTCTGACGTGCAGAACCTTGCTCGTCTCTATTGATTAGTCCACTATCACCAGTCTTCTGGATTAGCTCATAGTATTGGCGTGGGTTAAGAATACCTACACGTCCTTCTGTGCTAACTCCTTTCTCGTCTAGTGCAGCTGCAGCATCATAGAATGCATTCACTAGTAGATCAGCATCATAAGCATCAGATGCATTGGTTCCTGTTGAACCTACACGTACCTGAGTTCCACCTGGCTCGACATAATTAGTCTTAGTGATAGGTGAAGCTTTTCTTGCAGCTTTGGTTACAGCTTGGAAAATCTTTCTGTCATATTTTTCTGCTAAAGCGTAGCCGATTTTACGACTTATTTCGCCACGCAGATCGTAATGCGCAAGTGTCTCATCGAGCTCATAGACGAATGCACTGGAGATGAGTAGATCATCAACAGTAATTGTCTTCTCTGCTACTGGAGGTGCACTGTCACCATTACCTAGTATACTGTTACCTGGTGTATGATATTCAGCAGTTGTGCGTCCCGTGTAAATGAACTGTAAAGACTTACCGTTCTTGAGGGTACGCTTCATAACTAGATCCCTAGCAATTGTATTATGCTGGAATCCTTTGAATAACTCACCTGAAAACAGCTTGAGATAAAGGGCTCTTCGCTGTGTAGTATTAGCGATAGCTCCATTATCAGCACCTGGTCCTGTTAAAGCAGCAGCCAGGGCGCTATTTTGATGTGCCATTAAATTGGATAAAAATTAAATTATATACGTTCTTCAGCTGAAAATTTTTTGATCATTTTGTTGTGGTCTCTCCCACCGTCTAGACGGCTAAAGGTATCCTGCGTACAGGGCTAAAGCCAAAGCGAGATATCGGAATCGAACCGATGACAATAGCTTGGAAGGCTACAGTTTTACCGCTAAACTAATCTCGCTAGCGCAATGAGGCGCTGCTTTCTCATGATAGATTACATGAGACCATTCTATAAAGAGAATGAAGGATAGCAGCCCGAAGACCACTATCCATAGTTCATTAATTTTACTCACCGAGAAGAGCTTCTTCTAGTGATTGAGGCATATCATCATCCTCATCTACACCTGGAGGTTGCTGATCACTAGGATTAGTATCAACTCTCTCAGGTTCAGGTGAATAGGATGTTACACCTGCTCTCATAGCATTGTTCTGATGAGCCATTAGAATTTAAACTTGGCGCCTATCTTTGTACCATAGGCTGTATCAGCAGTCTCATCTGTAAGGAATGAGATCTCTCCATATACATCTAACTTCTCTGATGCTGCTACGGAACCTCCGAGCTTACCTGAGAAATCAGTTGTACCATCAGCTCCATCTGCAGCTGC
>Ga0066862_10000762_pt1 | contig 13065 bp, 9 predicted proteins | sample ETN02SmetaG_FD_66431 | JGI IMG/M metagenome (GOLD analysis project Ga0066862, IMG submission 66431) | Marine microbial and viral communities from oxygen minimum zone, Eastern Pacific Ocean - ETNP2014F10-02SV255 | ecosystem: Environmental > Aquatic > Marine > Oceanic ... | reverse complement strand
TGCCTAGCATTCCTAATTGGGCAGGAGCCATTTCTTGAAATTCGGCCATTTGCGACTCCATCTTTTGAACAATATCCCGCAAGACAGCATGTGGACCATCAATTACCTACATCCAATATACAAGATGGTGTTTTTTTAAGATTAGATGGTGTCTCTTATGATGATAATGTAGTTTATCCTGATTGCATTACTGGCTCTTCATGCTACGATGGTCATTCCGGAATTGATTTTCACATGCCTTTTAATACGCCAATTATAGCTCCGGCTGGTGGTTATGTTTTATGGGCGGCTTTTTCAGCACCGGCTGATCCATGTCCCGGCGGCATTGAGCCCAACGGTGATCAGGGCACCATTATTATTGCCCATGGGAACAATTATTTCTCGTGCTATTTGCATATGAATCCACCACTAGCTGTTTCCGTTGGGGAAACTGTAGAGACCGGTGATACATTGGGATATAATGGTAATTCTGGTTGCGCAATTGAAGCGCATTTGCATTTTGAAATTAGAAAAGACAGCTGGGTTTTTGAGACTGATGAATCATATGCAGTTGACCCGTATGGATGGTGGGGCGATGGGACAGATCCAATACAAGAGATACACGGCAATAAAAGTGAGTGGCTTTGGATTTCAAATGATTTGGTGGATGATGGAGATAATGGCTTTCAACGTTACCACGGACCTAATTGGACTTATTTAGATATGGGGCATGATGGTAGTGCCTGGAGTACACCTGCAGTAAATGACTTAGATGAAAGTAGACACTATGCAATTTGGGTGCCGTGGTTGGAAGAACTAGGTGAATATGAAATTCAAATATTTATTCCAGAAGGATCAAACCCCACAACAAGTGCAAAATATGAAATAGTCGTACAGGACAATGATGGCACAAACACAAAAACAATTGTAGATGTGGATCAGAATACAGCTCTTGGGCAATTTAGAACAATAGCAACAATGGAACTTCCAGCAGGGTCAAATAGTAGTGTGATTTTGCGAGATATGATAGGAGGATCGCCAACAGGAGAAAATGTAATTTTTGATGCTATAAAATTTGTAAACACCACCACTTCAATTACCAATGAGACAACCCTGCCATTGGATTTTACACTGTACCCCCCCTTCCCAAATCCATTTAATCCTAGTGTAACTATTCGGTATGAGATATTCCTTTCAGGTGATGTAAAAATTGATATTTACAATATTCGTGGAGAAAAAATAAATTCATATCATCAGCAAAACGTAGAGCCCGGGATTCATGATTTTCATTGGACTGCAACATCTGCATCCGGAACAACTATCTCTTCAGGAATTTATTTTTATACCATAGAATCAAATGAGATAGCACACTCAAAAAAATTAATATTTCTGCAATGATTACCCCGATGAGCTGCATAAAAGCAAACCTATTTCTTCTTTTTTTCCTGGCAATTTTCAGTTGTCAACCACCAAGTCAAACTCAATCAATGCTTATGAATGACATATCCATTATCCCAGAACCTGTATCTAAACAAATATTGAATGGTACATTTGATCTACAGTCCATAGAGGGCATCATTCTAAAAAACGGATCTGAAAAGGAGCGCCAAGTAGCAACCTTTTTCCAAAATTATTTGAGTCCTATTATTTCATTATCCATATCAGGATCCGTACCTGCTTCTTTATCAGCCACCGGGGATTATATAATTATTTCTTTGGATAGAAATGCTGAAATTCATCCTGAAGGATATCATCTCGCAGTGGATAACCAACATGGGATTGAATTAAACGCCAATTCATTTTCGGGTCTTTTTTACGGTTTCCAAACTTTTCGTCAGTTATGTCCGCCTAGATTGGAAAAAGGCGATACACCAGAAAACACACTGATACAAAACTGTAAAATTGTGGATGCACCTACTTTTGGATACCGTGGCATGCACCTGGATGTATCCCGCCATTTTTTTGATGTGAACTTTATTAAAACATATATTGATATGATTGCCCTCCACAAAATGAATGTTTTTCACTGGCACCTAACGGATGATAATGGGTGGCGAATTGAAATAAAAAAGTACCCGGAGTTATCTCAAAAATCTGCCTGGCGAGTGGATCGAACAAAGGAACCATGGAAAGAACAATCGCCCATTCAACCTGGAGAAAAAGCAACCTACGGAGGTTATTATACACACGATGATATTCGAAATGTCATCCAGTATGCATCTGAACGAAATATTGTAGTGATTCCAGAAATTGAAATGCCGGGACATACATCTGAAGTATTCGCAGCGTTTCCGAATCTTTCATGTAAGGGAGATACGCTCCCTGTTAATCCCGGATCCTATTGGCCAAATGAAGATATCTTTTGCGCTGGGAATGATGGTGTATTTATCTTGTTAGAAAATGTATTGGAAGAAATTGTTGAGCTCTTTCCTGGTCCCTATATACATATCGGTGGTGATGAAGCCCAAAAAACAAATTGGGAACAGTGCCCTAAATGCCAAAAGCGAATTGAAGATGAAGGCCTTAAAAATGAAAACGAACTTCAAAGTTATTTTATCAAGCGTATAGAAAAATTTATTTTATCAAAAAATAAAAAACTGGTTGGGTGGGATGAGATTCTTGAAGGCGGTCTCGCACCATCTGCGACTGTTATGAGTTGGCGCGGAATGAAAGGTGGGATTGAATCAGCCAAAGCTGGACATGATGTAATAATGTGCCCAGTAAGTCATTGCTATTTTGACTATTATCAGGCCAATGCCGAAACATCTCCTGAAGCGATAGGCGGTTATACGACCTTAAAAAAAGTTTACTCTTTTAATCCAGTGCCAGAAGAATTAACACAGTCTGAATCAAAGTTTGTACTGGGCGGCCAGGGTAACCTATGGACAGAATACGTGCAGACACCTGACCTGGCACAATATCGTGTTTTGCCCAGAATGACTGCATTATCTGAAGTGCTCTGGTCGGGACCTGGAACAAATTCCTATGAAGATTTTTATGGACGACTTATGCATCTCCAGGATCGGTTTGATGATCTAGACTGGACCTATGCCCCTGGGGCTTTTGTCGTATCCATTCATGCAAACCAGAAAAGTATTGGATCGGAATTTCTTGTTAAGCTCAGTTCTGAAAAGCCGGGAGAAACAATACGGTTTACTATTGACGGATCTGATCCCACTAATTATTCTGATCAATATACTCAGCCATTTTCTATTGCAAAAACAACAACACTAAAAACGTCTCTCTTTATTAATGGAGAGATCGCTGGCCAAGTTTCAGAAAAAATATTCAATTTTCATAAAGCACTGGGGAAATCAGTTAGATACAATATTCCCTGTAAACAAAAATATTCTGGGAATGGAGCAATAACTCTAGTAGATGGACTGACGGGTACATTGAGTCATAATGATGGCTATTGGCAAGGATGGGAAGGCGAAAATTTGGACGTTGTTATTAATTTGGGTAAACCTGAATCTATTGAAAATATTTCATTGAGTTTTCTTGAAGCCCATGGTTCCTGGATATTTTTCCCTACAGATATTATTGTCTCCTTTTCTGATGAAGGAGTTTCCTTTAAAAATGAAAAGAAAATTTCTTTAAGTGATGGTGAAAATTATTGTAAAAATAACCGTAAAGTAGTGAGTCTGAATTCTCTTGATTCATCCGCAAGATTTGTTAGAATTCAAGCTATTAATCGAAAAGCCTGTCCGGGGTGGCATGATGGCGCAGGAGGAAAAGCCTGGATTTTCGCGGATGAGATCGTTATCCGCTAGCCTTTAAACGTCCTGAAGCCCTTGAAAGGTTAACATGATGACGAAATTTATATTAAAATGAAAAAGGTCATTTATACGTTTGTAGCTATCGTAGTTCTTCTGCTCATTTCCTTTACATTGGAGCCAAGCTTTGCGCCAAAGGGTTCGCTCTATATTTATAATGGAACAGTAATCACCCTCGAAGATGAGCAGCCTAAAGCAAATGCCGTTTTTGTAGATATGGGAAAAATTGTAGCAGTTGGAAATGACCCGGAACTACGATTACATCTAAAAGAAAAAACCAAACTTATTAATTTAAAAGGTGCTACCCTTCTTCCCGGGTTTATCGATCCACACACCCATCCCGTGGCCTCATCTTTTCTTCATGGGATGATTGATTTGAGCGGATTTAGGCATGAAAACCAAAAAGAAATTTGGACTCATTTAGAATCTGAAATAAAAAATTATGCTCCGGGTGAATGGATAATGTGTAAAGGCTTGGATGTAGTATTGGTGGACGACCTGGAGCCGCCGAATATCGCCTACCTTGATTCAATTTCTCCAAACAATCCACTATTGATTTTGTCTTTAAGTATGCATTCTTTTTGGGGCAATTCATTGGCCTTTGGTGCAGCTGGGATTAATAAAAATTCCCCCAATCCGAGTGAATCGAGCTTTTACGGCAAGGATGCATTTGGAAATTTAAACGGTTATATTTCTGAACAGGCAGCCTTTCAGCCCTTTCGAAATAATATCATCAATGCCATGGGGAATGACGTCTTGAAAGAAAAATGTGTCACTGTTTTGGATGAATATGCAGCCAATGGAAACACATGCATCACATCCATGGGGATTACCACAAATGATCCAAATGTAATACGGCTATACCAACATCTCTCATCTGAACAAACATCATTATTGAACAAGGTTCTCCAGAGATTGGGACTCTTGCCAGACAGGAAGCCCACAATTCGAAATTTCGTTTTTGTCAGAGATGATGCGGATCATTTGTTGCCATTTTCAGCAGATAATGGCGATGATTATTTCAAAATGGCAGGTGTAAAATTTTGGTACGACGGTTCACCTTATACGGGGTCTATGTATTTAAATGAGCCTTTTAAATCATCTACCGTAAACCAAAAAAAAATCCATATACCATCGGGACACTCGGGAAAAGCATTGTGGAATAATGATGACATTGCTAATCGAATCAAGCAATATGATTCAGTGGGTTGGCAGGTGGCTATCCACACACAAGGTGATAAGGCCATAAGTGAAACATTGGATGCGTTTGAAGAATCAGGAATACCTAATAATTCCAGACATCGACTTGAGCATTGTTTACTTCCATCAAAAACAGACATTCAAAGAATGGCCACACTTGGGGTGAGCCCTAGTTTCCATATTAATCACCTCCGGTATTATGGTGAAGCCTTAGAAGACCATATTATCGGCCGAGAAAGAACTGAAAAGATTCTTCCATTAAAAGCAGCAGAGAATCATTCTCTTGTTTTTTCAGTTCACGCAGACCAACCCATGTTTGAAAGCAACCCACTAAGCTTACTCCATACAGCAGTAAATCGGAAAACAAGAGATGGGAAAATAATTGGCCAGTCTAATAAAATAAGTGCAGAACAGGGGTTGAAAGCGATGACCATTAATGCTGCATGGCAGATTAATATGGAAACAAAGATCGGCTCTATCAAACCGGGAAAGTACGCGGACTTTGTTATTCTAGATCAAAACCCCATGATGGTTGATCCTGAAAAAATTAGGGATATCAGCGTATTGCAAACAATGGTGAGCGGAAATATTATTTATAAAAAAGATTGAAACATCACTCGTACAGCTTATTGTAGTATATCCTGCAATTATATTTATTAATTTTTTATTTAGGATAATCGGGTATGCCAGAGCTACCAGAAGTTCAAACAGTCGTTAATCATATCAGGGATGATCTTATTGGCAAAACGATTATTGGCATTATACCTCTGTGGGAAAAATCACTTCACAATTTTAAACCAAAAGACCTTAGTATAAAAAATAAGAAAAATATAATATTAGATGTCACAAGAAGAGCAAAGTTTATAATAATTGACTTGGATGATTTTATTATTGCAGTCCATCTAAGAATGACTGGTAAACTATATATCCAAAAAGGTTCTTCAATACCCAAGTATACCCGTGTAATAATAAAACTTGAGAACTCGAAGGATCTAATATTTGATGATACAAGAAAATTTGGTCGAATATATTTGTACAAAAATCTAACTGAAATTGATAGTAAACATGGGCCTGAACCGCTGGGAAAAGAATTCACAGACGAATGGCTTTATGATAATTTGAAGAAGAGGAACAGAAACATAAAAGCACTACTTCTGGATCAGTCGTTTATCGCAGGATTAGGAAATATCTACGTCGATGAAAGCCTATGGATAAGCGGCATTCATCCTAATTCTATATCAAGCGCTATTTCGAAACCAAAGGTTTCTTTATTACACAACTCTATTCAAAATATATTAAAAAAAGCCATCGATAATCATGGCACGACCTTTATGAGCTTCTCATTCTTAAATGGCAGAGTCGGGAATTATATAAATGAACTAACAATTTTCGGAAAACGAGGTCAACCCTGTAAAACCTGCAGAAACTTAATTAAAAAGATTAAGGTAGCCGGTAGAGGCACCCATATTTGCAGCACGTGCCAAAAGAAATATCGCCCCAGAAAGAAATAAATTTTTATTTTTTTATAATTATAATTGATTATTATAATGATTCTAAGGCTTGGAGAAAGTCTCTTTTAATATCATCAATATTCTCAATCCCAATCGAACAGCGTACCATATTTTCTGGAATGCCCAAGGCGGATCGTTCTTCTATAGTATTCTCAACATGACTCGTGGTTTTTGGTGGACCAACGATTGTATCTACTGAGCCTAAATGAGCAGCAGCATTTGCGAAAGTCAGTTTAGTGATAAAATCAGGAATTAAGTCTTTTTCTCCAGAAAGTGAAAAACTCAGAACCCCTCCAAAACCTTTCATCTGATCTACTGCAGTAGTATATCCTGAATTGGTTTCCAACCCAGGATAAAAAACAGCATCTATTTTTGGATGTTCTGATAACCAATTTGCTAATTCCATTGCATTAGTATTATGTCGTTCCATCCGCAGTGCGAGTGTTTTCATACCACGTATAATTAAGTAAGCAGCATTAGGGTCTAGCATGGCACCGTTAATTTCTCTAAAGTGAAATATTTTTTCAATTTTTTCTTTATCTCCACAAACCAGTCCACCAAGGGCATCCGAATGCCCACAAAGAAATTTGGTTGCGCTGTGCAGCACCACGTCTGCGCCAAGGGCTAGAGGGTTTTGGTTAATCGGTGTTGCTAAAGTATTATCTACAACTATAACTGCACCAGCTCTTTTACCCAGACTAGATAATCTTTTAATGTCCTGTATTTTTAATGTTGGGTTCGTTGGTGTTTCTAAATAAAGTAATTGGCAGCCCTTATTTACTTCTGCCTCGATTTGATCATGATCAGTTGTGTCGCAAAGAACTACTTCTATATCATATTGTGGCAAAAACTCTAAAAATAATTTGCTAGTCCCACCGTAAGTGTCTTTGCCAGTCACCAATCTATCTCCAGAGCTTAGGTTAGCAAATAATGTATTACTTATAGCTGCCATCCCACTTGAAAAACTAGTTGCAGCTTCTGCATTTTCAAGGATACGTATTTTTTCTTCTAAAACCTTTACTGTAGGGTTTGTGTTTCTACCGTAAATATGGCCATCTTTTTCTCCTTTGGCCACCTTAATCCACTCATCCAGATTATCGTATCCATATGCAACGCTGTTAACTGTTGGTGTCTGTGTAGCACCGTGTGGAAATGTTTCTATTTCGCCACCCCAAACTGATTGTGTTTCTGGTTTAATATTATTCCATGAGATTGTTTTTTTCATTATTTATTTAGTAATAATCATAGAGTTAAGGGTAAAAAATAAATAATTGCAGTTATAAGAATTGATGTTATAACACCTTTTGCAATTATTATTAACGATTTAAATCTTTGTACTTTTAGGAAGTCAAAATTTCTTTCTCTTTGATTTTTTACACCCATATTTTTTATTCCAAAATATGCATTAACTATACAGGTCTTATCAAGAGCTTCAAATAATACTATACCCATAACTAATGATGGGAAAAAAACAAGATACCAAAGCTGCCCATTATTATTAACAATATATAAAACAGTAGCGATGGTTAGGAACAGACTACAATAACCAATATTTAGACGTCTACGAACTTCTCGGCCTCCTATATTTGGACAACTTTGCATTATTTAATTTATTGTTTAATTATACTATCTTCTATAGCTCAAGATATAGGAGTGAACATTTGCCCAATCTCTGTGTTACCATTTGCACGATACTTTTGACCTGTCTCTAAATCTTCGATTATCCATTTTGTGGGACATTTCGTTTTTATTATGAGCTTAATTGAAGTTTCTAGTTCTTCAACTTTTTCGCCACTTTTTAATTTTCGATATTTTTTCATTTATAAATATTCCTACTTCTATTTTTTCGATTTTACATATTTAAAATTACCCATAATCCCATAAACAAAAAAACTACCCATCAGGTTATGAGACTTACCTAATTACACAATTACAAACCTGGTGAAGATAAATAATATGAAAGTAATTAGATTTATTTGTTCACATATTTTGGAGAAAATCTGCTAAAAGTAACAAATCAAATACATCTACTACTGAATCAAAATTAATATCTGCTGAATCCACTGATCCATTGTCATTTATTATAAAAGACAACAATATTACAAAGTCAGATTCATTTATTATACCATCATCATTAATGTCATAAAATGGAACAAAGCTAAAACTAAACTTTATTGCAACAGGCCTATGGTCTGATATATTTTGGTCATACTCATTCCATCCACCATCAAGATATTCATCAATTTTTATGGTTTGCACTTCTAAATTATTTACTCCATTAAATAGTTCATCAGTAATTAAAATGTGATCAAGATGGGACGGCCAATTGGGGAATGACCATTCAGAACTATTTCCTTGAGCAATTTCAAGATTTGCAAAGCGATAATGGGTGGAATCATCTAAAACATCCTGGAATACATTATTTGGTGGTGCTTCAGCGATATCATCATTCAAATCACCCAACACAATTACCTTATTATTAGAAAGATTATTATCAATATATTCTTTAATTAGGTTTATCGCAGTATATCTTCTGTTTTCTTCGTCAGATGTATCATCATAATCAATTATACCATCTCCACAACATTTAAAATGATTATTGATTATATAATAATTTTCTCCCATAAAATTGATATCCATTACCATCGGTGAACGAGGAAATGCATTCCAAAATGATGAAGTTGTGTATATCTCATATATATCATTGATTTCTACTATTCCTGTTTTATATATATATGCTAAACCAGCAAACCAACTTGATTCATAATACCCCGAATATGCTGGTAAAGAATCTAACATTTGGTCAAACATAGTAGTATCATCTACTTCTTGGATAGCAAGAATATCTAAATCCAAAAGAGTGATAATTTCAGTAACATAATCAATTGTGATTTGATTGTTTTTTGGAAACCACTCGATGTTCCATGTCGCTACATCCAGAGAATTATCATCTCCGAAAGATAAATCTTCCAAATCTTGGGCAACCAAAGTAGCAGCCAAGAAACAGATTGAATAGATAGCTCTTTTAAGATTTTTTCGATAGAATAGCATAAATACAATTAGGAATGATGTATAAAAAATACTTCGCTACTATGCAAATATCCACCATCAGGTTTTGATCATCACACAGTCTCTACTGTTGTAAATAATGGTCAGATGGTATTACTTAAGTAGGGTAACTTTTTTGGTGTCAATAGATTGATTATATTTTACAGTAATGAAATAAGTTCCATTGGGATAGTTTTTTGCATTCCATAAAAACTGATGGTGACCTTTCTGAAGTACTTTATTATTTAGAAGTTTTATCTGATGACCTAGAAGGTCATTTACCATTATTTTGACTAACTGGCCCTGTGCTATTTTAATATCTATTTTACATGAAGGGTTGAAGGGATTGGGATAGGTGTTTAAAGAGATATTCGTTGGTATTAAGTATGGTTCTTTTGAATAATTTGACAGATAATTCTCTTGAATAGATTGGATTAGTTCTTGACCATTATTTGTTTTGTCATATGAAAGAGCCCAAATCATAACACCACCAAGTTCTTGCTCCGAAACGTATTGACATTTTAGTCCTATTGATTGTTGATTTTCATAGGTGATTACTCTGGTACCATCATCTTTGATAAGGTATGGGCATAATGCATCTTCATCCCAGTAGTAAGTCCAACCGTTTCCAATTAATTCAGGTATATCATAATACATGATATCAACCGTGCTTCCTGTAAAAGGTTCATTGATATTGGATGATTCCCATTTAACGCCCCAAAATGGCATTCCCATATTTAGTTTATTTTTTGGTAAACCTCTGGTATTGGTTAGATAATTCATACTGGCGTGACAGGATCCATCTGGGTCACCAGGAGGAGAAGAATAAAGAGGCGCAAGATGTCCTGAGTGGCTTGACCAGTTACCGTGGGTTCCATAGGTCATCGCATTAAAGAAATCAATATGGTTGACCAAAAACTCAAAATCATGCCACTGTCCAAACCAGTTGGAGACTGGAACGGCCATTGTAATCATCCAGTCTGAATTGATAGCAGCAAACATCGAATCCATATCCGATACTAGAAGATTTAGGTTCTCTCTATCCATTTCCGAATCTGGAAATTCCCAGTCCAAATCGACACCATCGTATCCATTAACAAGTAATATATTTGCAAGGTTATTAATAAATAATTCACGGAGATCTTCATCGCCACTAATAACTTCAAAACCAGCATGATTGCCCCACCCACCTAAGCTTAGGAGAAATTTAGCGCCCTGATTATGAATCACGTCGCTTATTCCGGATCCAAACATCCCATCATAAGAAGAAATACTTCCGTTTTCGTTTGGCCACGCGAACGAGTGAATGACATGAGTTACTACATTGAGATCAATTTCGTTGGCTGGAAGATTGCCTACCACCCACTGAGGGTAGTATCCTATTACTCGCTGGGAGAATAGAATATTAAATAATAAAATTAAAGTACTTAATATGTTGCGCATCTGTTTTTATAAAGGAATGGGGGGAATATATTTATTTAATTCACTCCGTTCTGCGCTGAAATTAAATACACGGTATTAGAATTCCCTTAGGATAGTTGAATTATCTATTCAAAGATTTTCACATGTTATGTTATTTCCAAAATATTCAGGAATTTCGTCTCCATAATTATGATTAACTTATTAATCATTTTAAAACCAGATGTTATATTATTTTATAAAAAATATTAATTAAATAAAAAATGAGAGAAAAATATGTATAAATATTTCTTGAATGCATTGCTTATTTTATCTTTAAGCTTTGGAACTGAACCAGACTATAGTATAAAAAATAATCATAAAGTAAAAGATGCTATAAATCTTATACAAGTATGGATGGATGCACAAAAAGACTATGAAGAAATTCCTGGCATATCTTTGGCCATTGTGCATGATCAAGAATTGCTCTGGAGCGGTGGCTTTGGATTTTCCAACCTTTCAAAGAAAACCCCGGCTAGCTCAAAAACAATTTACAGTATATGTTCAATTTCAAAATTATTTACCAGTATTGCCATCCTTCAACTTAGGGATCAAAAAAAGCTTCGGCTTAGTGATCCTCTAAACACACATCTATCTTGGTATAACATTAATAATATTCATACTGATTATGGCGAAGCAACTATTAAAGGTATACTAACACATTCTTCTGGGCTACCAAGAGAATCAGATTATCCATATTGGACTGGTCCTGATTTTCCATTCCCAAATAGCGAAGAAATACAAAAAAAATTAGGTAGTCAAAATACTTTATACCCGGCTGATAAATATTTTCAATACTCAAACTTAGGGCTTACACTGGCAGGCGAAATTGTTTCAGAAATTTCTGGATTGAAATTTGATAATTATATATCAAAATTTATTCTCAACCCTTTGAAAATGAGAGATACTCGTACATATATGCCACAAAATATATATGGGAAAAAATTAGCTATTGGACATACTGCAAAAAATCGAAATGGTACAAGATCAACTGTGCCGCTTTTCGATGCTCAGGATATTAGCCCCGCTGCTGGTTTTAGTTCTACTGTTGATGATTTAGCAAAGTTTGCATCCTGGCAGTTTCGACAACTAGAAAACAAGGAAAATAACATTCTAGAATCCAATACTTTAAGAGAAATGCATCGTGTACATTGGCTGGATGATGATTGGGATCCGGCCTGGGGCCTTGGTTTTGCAATATGGAGAAAAAATGAAAAGAAATTTGTTGGTCATGGTGGCAGTTGCCCGGGGTACAGATCTAGTTTTATTCTACAACCTGATTCCAAAATTTCCACAATATTCATGACTAATACATCGGGTATAGACGCAGGGGCCTATGCAAACAATATTTTTGCAATAATTGCTCCTGCAGTAGCGACTGCTTCAGATACAAATTCTATAGAAAAATTTATAGATCCTATGTTCGAAAAATATATTGGATCATACCTTGAATTACCTTGGTGGGGTGAACTTGCTATCTTGCCATGGGGAGGTGAACTGGCTGCTCTTTATCTTCCAACACAAAATCCAATGGAAGATTTAATGAAGTTAAAACATATTGAAGGCAACACATTCAAACGAATTCGAAAAGATGGTAAAATGGGTGAAGAAATTATTTTTGATACAGATGATGAAGGTCTAGTTACAAGACTATGGAGACACAGTAATTTTAATCCAAAAATAAGATAGTAACCGCCAAACCATATCCCTACTGAAAAGCCATTATCCCAAAAGTGTGGGCCTTTTGGTTAGTAGAAAATTTATATTCTTATTATTCTTTGACTGGTGCCAGCTTTTTGTGTTCCACTATGATAACCTGGACGGTGTCATCGCCAACGTTTTCCATTTGATGTTTGACTATTGTATTTCCATGGCCAACGAAACCATCAGGGACTTCCATTTCCTTTACGGTACCGTCCGGAAGTGTGTTCTGCAATTTTCCACCCTTGATACCATAATAAGTAATAACACCATGCTCATGCATGTTGTCGCCTTGTCCCGGCGCAAAGGTCACATCTAAGACCTTAACTTCATCATTTTCAAAGATAACCTGATAAACATCCGGCGACACTTCTTCCGGGAGAATGAGTGTT
>Ga0066862_10000760_pt1 | contig 13077 bp, 6 predicted proteins | sample ETN02SmetaG_FD_66431 | JGI IMG/M metagenome (GOLD analysis project Ga0066862, IMG submission 66431) | Marine microbial and viral communities from oxygen minimum zone, Eastern Pacific Ocean - ETNP2014F10-02SV255 | ecosystem: Environmental > Aquatic > Marine > Oceanic ... | reverse complement strand
ACTATTGAAATGCCAATCATATACATGATCACCCATTTGTGTATTATATTGACTAAAATAATCATAGGTAAGATCAATAGTCAGTTTTGGTGTTGGTAATGCACGTAGTGCATATCGTATGCCAATATTATCTTTATAAATATCATCACTTTCAGCGTATGAGCTGGCATTGACTTGGTGTGCATCTAAATCAAAAGAAAACAATGATAACCTGTGATAAATATTATCTGTTAATTGCATATTTGTTGAAACTTTTAATTTTCGATGACCAGAATTCCCATTCTCTACTAATACAGATCCAGAAAATCCAGGCTTTGGCTTTACTGAAATTAAATTGATTGCACCCGAAATTGTGTTCCGTCCAAATAAGGTACCTTGAGGACCACGTAAGAACTCAACGCTTTCCATATCCGCAACATCTAGAACAATAAAATCTGGTCTCCCCATCACAATTCCATCTATATATACCCCTTCAGTAGTTCCCATCCCAGGGTTACGTGCTCCGCCCTCTATACCTCGAATAGTAAAACTATCCACATCTGGATTTTCTCGAACAAAAACATTCGGCACCATTGTAGTCAAATCTTCAATAGAGGTGGCTCCCATATCTTCAATTGTTTCCCTACGCATAGCAACCATAGATATTGGTACTTCCTTTATTGCCTCTTCCTTCTTGCGTGCCATTACGGTCACTTCCTGACCAAATAATTTTCCCTGATCTAAAATAATCGTTAAGTCAGACAACGCATCTTCTGCGCTATAGTTTTGACGATAAGATGAAAATCCTATATACGATACCACGATTATAAAATCTCCCTCTGCTTCATAAGTGAACGAGAATCGACCCTCAGGGTCCGAAGCAGATCCTGTTGATGTACCTTCAATTAAGATATTTGCCCCAGGCAATGGGACTCCATCCTGATCTGTTACAAGACCGCTTATTTGAACGGCTAGCAACATATTGGTTATACTGAGAATAAACACTAATTGTAATGGAATTGGAACGATTAATCTTCTCATATGGTATCAACCTCCTTGATTTATGCTACAAAACAAAATAGGATGCTTAAAGAAAAGATTCAATTAATAAAAAGAAAATAATATCCTAAGATATTCAAAGCATTTTTGTTTTATTTACCATTCGCATTATTGAATCTTCTGCATTGAATCGATGAACTCTGTCCAATTCTATCCAAGCCACATCATATGATTCATTACTAACTGTGATAGTTTCTGCTTCAGGATCAGTTTCAAATAAGAATCGAATGTCATAATGTAAATGTCTTGGTACAGATCCAATAGATGGAAATTCATGAATATCCATATCAAATATTTCTTCACTTAAAATAACAAAATTACTTAAGCCAGATTCTTCTATAGCTTCACGCTTAGAAACATTTAATAAATCTTTTTCACCATCAGCATGCCCACCCAACTGTAACCATTTTCCAATCTTTTTATGATGAGTCATTAATATTTTCGTTTTATTTGGATTTACAATCCATGCGGAACCTGTAAAATGGCCATGTTGATTATTTTTTGAAAATGGATTTTTATCAGATGATAGAAATGATAGAACAGATTGTGCAGTCGTTTCCGTAGGGTATCGCTCGCAATATTTTTTAATTAATTCTTTTAAGGAATTCATCTATAGGCTTTACATAAGGCAATAAATAATATGGACAATAATGTCATTTATTTAGTCTGCGTATTTTTCAGCTCCTAAAAAATGTAAAGAAACATATTCTTCATCTCCAACGACCCAACTATCATGTGGTAATGGAGAAACATAAAAAATATCACCCGGTTTTAATATATAGGTCTCACCATCATCAAAAGCTACCGTTGCACTACCTGAAAGGACCATTCCTAGATGTTCTACTTCACAGAAGTCTGTATTGGAAAGAGGAGAAACATCAACAGACCATTTCCAACCAGGGGAATAGGTTGCTTTTCCAATTGTCATTTTTCCCATATCTATAATCTCAAATTTACCTTTATCAAATTCTCTTATTTGGTCTGGAGAGTCAAATTTTTTCAATATTATATCAATCATAATTTTCCTTATTTATTAATTAGGATTAAAGAAATACACCCACCATCCATCTACCATTGCATGCAATATTGCAGGAGCCAAGATACTCTTTGTACGAATATATGCAAGTCCGTAAAACCATCCAGCTATACTGGACAGAATAATATAGGCCCATGGAATAGGAAACTCATTACCAAACAAATGAATATAAATAAATGGTGGATCATTATTATTTATATGCGCAAATCCAAAAATAATGGAAGAAAAAAACAAAATAAATAATGGGGATGTATTATTAAACCTTTCTGCTAGGAGATTATGTATTAATCCCCGAAATAATAACTCTTCTGGAAGGCCAGTAAATAAAAATATTCCTAAAAGTATAATAGGGAATTGCCATAAAGGTAACCAATCAGTTGTTTGGTGAATAAAGCCGGTAAGAAACCCTATAGGTATTGCAAAAAAGGCGATAAATAATCCTAAATATATACAGGAATATTTCCAATCATCTTTATTTGGCTGCAATCGATACCCCATGGTATCTAGTCTTCTAATAATCAGAAAACTATATACAATACTGTTTAAGGCAATTAATAAAAAGAATAGGATTCCACCTTCTTGTGGGATAGAAATATTCGGGACCAAATCTAACTCTATGAATAACCATACAATTAGGATTGCAGTCAAATTCATCCAGGTCATTATTTGATTATTGTGTCTATCATACCATAGTAATAACGCTGGGATATACAGATATAAGAATGACATCATAATATCAGATGGAGTTAAACGATTCTGCAATAATAAATAACCAATCGTAACAATAAATAATGCAGTTAATGGAATTAATGCAGATAGTAAATTATTTCCAAAACGGTGTCGTAAGAATTCCACGACCTTTGGATCCGACATACTAACTAATGTAAATATTAGTAATCCAAATAAAACCAGAGAGGCAACTAAAGAAATACTGATTTGATCAGCTTGTAATAGATTCATTAAAGTGAATAAAATAAAAACTACGGCAGAGAATAAGATATGAAAATTTCTTAGCTGAATTTTCACAGAATGGGTTACGAATCTTTTGTAATCAGATTGACTGTTGGGTAAGGAATAATAATATTTCTTTTAGAAAACGTTTTATAAATATCTGTGTTAACTGCATCCACTGTCCTCCCTCGAATGGCAGGCTTAAATATCCAAAACAATAATTGCAGTTTTAATCCAGAAGAAGAAAACTTTCTAAACCGCACTCTTGGTTCTGGATCTTTTAATACATTAGAGTTTTTTAATGCAATTTCTTTTAACACATCCTTTACTTCATCAATATCAGACCCATATGCTACCAACACATTGATTCGTACCCTTTCAATATCTTCTGGGCCTCCACTTTCATTAACAATCTTTGAAGAGGCAATTACAGAATTAGGAATAGTAATTTCAATATCATCTCGGGTCATAAATCGAGTGGAACGAATTCCCATCTTTTTTACATACCCTCTTTCACCAGTATCTAAAAGAATATAGTCCCCTTCTTTAAATGGGGAATCAGCCATTAAAAATATACCTGCAAATAAATTGGATACGGTGTCCTGTGCCGCTAAACCTAAGACAATACCAAGGACACCAGCAGATGCTAAAAATCCATTAATATTTATATCCCAACTTAATAGGATAAAATAAATACCAAAGGCCACAATAATTATTTTTCCAAGATTATTAAAGAGTGGCAACGTACGATGCTGTAATAATGGACTAGATGACTGTTTTGCGGCCCATTGGACTGTTAAAGAGAACACTTTGAGAAGCACAATAAACCAAATAAATATCGTTATTGTTTTAAATACACCTACTAGTGCATAATCTATATAACTAGGTAATTGGGCAACTTTTACAGAAAATGAAAATCCAATAAATAATAGAGAATAAAAAATAGGCTTATGAAATAATTCCAATATTTTATCATCAAGATCACTAACAGTTCTTCTCACGGCTCTACTTAACAAACTTGTTAGAATGATATCTGCTAATTTGGCAACAATAATAGATGATAGTGCTATTAGAGCACTTAATAATAAGGGATGATCATTAATGAGAGCAAAATTTTCTTTTATCCAATCCATATCTATCAAGAATATATTGATGAATAGTATAATATATCCAAGTTTTGAATAAATAAAAAACCCCACAATAAAGCGGGGTTTTTTAAACTACTTGAACTAAAAAATGAAGTTATTTCAATAGTATCATTTTCTTGCTTTGGGTAAACCCGTCTGCTTTTATTTGATAAATATACACACCAGCGCCAACAGGATTTCCAAAATTATTTGTTGCATCCCATGTAACAGATTGAAATCCAGCATCCATATTATTATCTACCAATTTCCTCACTTCACGCCCCATCATATCATAAATAACCATCGTTACATTTCCTGCATTAGGGATATCATAACTTATAGAAGTAGTAGGATTAAATGGATTTGGATAATTTTGGTGTAATGCAAATTGTATAGGCATATTATTATCGTTTACAGATAATACACCATAAGCATCAATGTTAAATGTTCTCCAATTTGATGACCAAGTATACTTACCATTAGTGACGCCCCAGTAATATACATATTCATACATCATACCATTGTTAGAATTACCACTTATATCAGCAAGAACCCGCTCCTCATCAGCAAACTGATTAATTCCATCAATCATCGACCAGTGTGCAACCATACTTGTTGCTTCTGAAATATTGATGTCGCTTTGGGGGCCATCTTCAAACAGAGTGGTAATACTTTCATTAGTAAGTCCTGTAGAATACATTGTAACATCTGTCATAGTTCCATGGAGATCTTCCCCATAAAACGGATCCACTCCCAAATACAAACTTTCATCAGATGTTGTATTACCAGCTGATATCATTTCTCCAACATTCTCACCATCCATATACATTGATACAATACCACTAGATCTGGATAAAACTATATGATATAAATGATTTGTATCAAATGCTCTATTTGCAGACATAACATCATCTCCAACATACGCTGTAAGTAAAACCATCCCATCATCCATTCTATTAAGCTGTAATTCATAACGATCTGAGTCCACATTGTGCTTTACCAATAATTGTTGGGACACTTGTAAAGAATCCCACCAGTCATAATGTTCGAACCATAGTGATATAGTAAAATCAGCTGTACCAAAATTCAAATTATCACTATTCGGAACTTCTATATAGCCACGATCGAAAGCCAATGCTGGAAAAAGTTCACCATCTGACGCAACAACTTGCCAATCAGTCCAGCCAGTGCTTGCTCCAGCCGCAGAAAGAGCTGCCACTATGTTCTGGTTAGAAATACTTGCTGAAGTTGATCCCAAGAAATCCAGCACTGGTCCTGGATAGTATTCAGTACCATCTGGGAGATTGATAATCGGATAAAATATAAGTGAATAACTTACATCATTGCCCTCTGGATCCGTAGACTCTTCCCAAGAAAATGTAGTGCTTTGATTCAGGTTTGACTGATCAATAGTTAATGTATAATCATTCTCTGGTGAAAGTAGGTTAAATTCTGTTGGATTCAAGTCTGAATTCATAATCCAAATACTACCTTGTTCAATTTCCCAATATGGGCTATGTGCATTCAATACACCTTGAACAACATTTACTGGAACAACCCCTTGTGGAACATTTTCATTTACTTGAAAATCAAGAGTAAATAATGCGCCAAGTTCTGACATGTGGACACCATTAGCGCCCGCCATGGCAACATACAATACAGAATCCGTATTATTAAAATCCATGGACCAACCATCAAAGGATGGATCAAGAGAAATACCAGTAAAATCTACAGGATGATTCTGAAATCCAGCAAATTGAAATTCTGCTGCGTTAAGGACCCTCTCTTCTCCTTCTGGATGTACTAAATCTTGAAATCCTTCAGTAGTTATCCAGTTCAACGATACATATGCTCCGCCAGCATTTTCATAATATTCTAGGACGACTTCATGATAACCCTGTTCTAAAGTTACATCTGCATAAAAATTTGCTCCGCCAAATTCAAACCATTGATCAATTAAAGTATCCCCATTTACCATTAAACGAACGCCATCATCACTCCATGTTTGAAATTGGTATGATCCTTCTTCATTCGCATAAACATCTCCCGTCCAGCGGACTTGAAAATACTCAGCTTCCATACTAGGGTCTGGAGCACCTTGATCCCAATAAAAATCAATAACTGGATCTTCTCGAGTTAAAACAAGCTCCCCGAAATCTGGTGATGGACCTGGATTTCCTTGATAATATTCACCTGTAAAACTACCTGCGCCTAGCATGTATCCTGCAGCATGAACATTAACAGCAACAGAAACATTTTCCCCTGGAGCAGCTTCTTCTTCCGATACTTCTATATGTGCAACTTCTTCATCAGGTATACACAACTCACATTGATCAAATGTATCCATAACATAGTCACCATCTTGATCTAAACTCCATTGTCTATTCGCATAACCACTGTAATCTGTAAGAGGTGCACAATCCGCGCCATTTTGCATATCATCTAGCAAGTTCTCCTGGTAAGACCAATTATCCACCATATACTTATATTCTACGGATGAATTAGGGGTTACGAACTCCATCGTGAAAATACCATCTCCATCAGGATCTGATAAATCATTCCATCCTTCACTACCACACCAATTGCAAAATGGTCCTGTGACAGTTACAGTAGAAAAACCGACTGGACTACAACGCATATCTACATTCATTTCTATGGTGTTTTGAGCGGTAAGAAATACCACAGCACCCATCGTAAATGCAATAAGCTTTTTGGAGTATCGCATAGAATTAATTAAAACAGTAAAAATGATTTCCTTAAACATAATATTCTCCATTGAAGTTTTGTTTATCCAATTCAAGTATCCTTAGATTACTTCAATAGTAACATTTTTTTCGTTTGATGAAAATCACCTGCTTTAATACTATACAAATACATACCAGCACTTACTGGTGCACCTTTGTTATTGGTTGCATTCCATAAAATAGTCTTAAATCCAGGTTCTTGATATCCTGACACCAATGTTTTCACCTGATTGCCAAGCAAGTTATAGATGGTAATAGTCACATTACTTGCTTCAGGAATATCATATAATATCCTAGTAACCGGGTTAAATGGGTTTGGATAATTCTGCTTCAAAGCAAATTCATCTGGTATCCCTACACGATCATCCGTACTAAGCGATCTGGAAAGAGTTGCTTTAGATGCCAACTTTATAACTGGCAATTCATTCACACGCAGATCCATTAAACTAATTTCTGTTTCATCGATAGTCGCTTCATCATTAGAAGCAAATCGAAGTTTAGCTACCAATCCATTTTCTGCGATAGCTGAAGCACCAGCTAATGCAAATTTGATGACTCCACTTTCGATTACTAACTCTTTCATGAAATTGTTAAATGGCTGTTCCCATACCACATTCTGATAGGAAATATGTGCAGGATTATATTCAACAATACCTTCAATAGAATACACATTGGAGGCTTGATTAAAGTGAATTGGCACTTCAATAATATGCCCTGGAGCAAATATTTGATCATGAATACCAAATTCTCCCGTCGCAAGTAAATGACCTCCGTCCGAAGTATCATGAGGTAATTGATCAATCAAATGCACAACATACTGAAGAATCACCGATGCATCTAGTGCCGTTAGTTCTGTATCGCCAGACACATTACCAGAAGACTCTTGTAACTCGTCAAGCTCGATAAAACCAACCGCATCCTGTAAAATTAATCCGGCATCATACGCTTGAACGGATGCATTAAAATCTACATCACCAAATAACGTATCAACGGATACAGCATTTGATTTTATTTCTGTTGCGCTTGATCCAAATACATCTACACAGGTTAACGAAACTGAATAATGACCTGGTTTCAAAAATGAATGAACAGGATTTGCATCATGGCTCGTCATTCCATCACCAAAATTCCAATTATATTCAGATATATTTTCACCCGTAACCGTATTTGTAAACGATACCTCTAAAGGATAAGCACCGGAATCAGCTGATAATGTAAAGTCTACAGCTAATGGCTGAATAATCGCTACACTACCATTTTTAACATTATATCCAAAGCCGCCATCATCAAATACCGCATGAGCCACATTAACAGGAGCAACAACGGCTGAAGCAGTAGCTGGAGCAGCTAATTTCACCCATAACAAAGTTCCTGTTCCGCTCACTGAGTTCGCACCAGCCGCTGCAATATACAAGGAGGTATCTGTAGCATTTGTTGCAAGAGCCCATCCTGCAGCGCCGGCCAAACCTTGACCCATTTCAACACTAACAACATTCAAATTATCTTGGAATCCCGTTAGCCTTAATTCTGCTGAAATAACACTGGTATCTAAAGGAACAACTACGTCAACGGCAACCAGTACTGTATCGCCAATAGCCACATATGTATCTTCCACATCAACTTTCACAGGACGAATCATAGGACTGGAAAGCCAGTTAGAGTAGTCTACTTCTGATCGACTGTTTGAATCCCAATAATCATAAATCCTAGTTATGTTTGCACGAGACCCTAATGAATCCATCTCCGCCGTAACTCGTGGTCCCCAATAGTTACTAGTCATATCAATCAGATCGCTGCTACCTCCACTCGCATCCACCCTAACATAGTAGTAATTATTGCCATTCAGATGGAAATCATCATTTAGGAAGTTATTATTATTAAATACTACACTACCATTACCATTATAATCATAATTACCTATGCTAATTATTCCATTATAATAATAATCACTAGGAGTATTCACAAAATTAGATAGCTCTACCTTTACTTGAGAATTACTTTGATTATTATTAATTCGCATCGCTTGGTCTCGACCGTCTTTAATATCTAAATTCTTAAAATGCATTTTGGAATGATTATTATATTCTAGCTGAATAACATCATCAATAGAATTATGTAATTGCACATCGCTAACATGGAGGTTTGTATAATTATTATAACGAAGCGACATTGCATTATCATTAATTCCAGGAACTTTCAAATGATGAACATGCACATTAACGGAGTCATTTGATTCCCCTCGCATATAATGAATATATACAGCATCAGTACCAGTTTTAGTAATTAATATATGGTTAAGATGAACATCACCATAACGATCTCGAATTTCCAATGCAGCGTTTGCATTATTTTGATTTCCTGCATTAGCTATATGAACATATGAAAGAGATATTGTAGTATTTATACCTTGGTTATGAGCTGAGTTATCATTCTCAAATGATATACTTCTCCAGCCTCCATTTCGATCATGAACACCACGAAAAACAATTGAATCTTGCTCTGTTCCTACTGCATGCAGTTTTCCGCGCACATAAAACCTGGCATTGGAATTCATTATAAGTTCTACGCCTGGATGAATGTGTAAACTATCATAGTCATTAACATACATATCTCCTGTGACAACATAGGGAGAATTTTCAGCGGTAAGAGCGCCAGTCTGAGAACCATACATACCTCCATAGGGTACAGAAAAATCAACCGACTCTGAGGAACCCCAATCATTCACTGGGTCAACATAGGTCATGGTAACAACATCTTGACTAGAAAGATTAAGAACACCATCTGTTCTCATCAATGGGGCATTCTCCTCTTCTTCATAACGTATGATCGCTGCATCTAAATGTTCTTTATCAACATCCACTATTGCCCGATCCATAACTTGCACTTCATCCCATAAAGGATTTTCAATACGTACTTGTGCAGCTCTATTTTGAACCTCATCATTATACTGCTCGTGCGTGCCTTCATATACGCGGAATGTTCCATGGCTTAAAGCAACGGAGCCCATAAACACACCTGAGTTACCTTGTTCATTTAAAGTAATCGTTTGACCATCACTACCTCTAAGAGTCTCAAGCAATACCTGCAAGGTGTCTCCTCCAGCTACGCCACCATCAACATCGGTCACACGCAAGTGAAGTGTATCTAAATTTGTTCCTATACGTTCTATTAAATTTCCATCTTGATCAAGAAAAGATAATTCTGCAGTATTTCCAGTAGCAACTGTAGCTCCAACGTAATCAGCATAGTTAACTAATGGATATCTAGGATCATCATACCCATCTCGGAAAAATAGGTGATTTCTAGGATTTGATCCTGCATTCATGGAATCCGTGGCTGCTAAGCCCCAATAATTTCCTCGAAAATCAACTGGAAAAGCGCCTCCATCATCATCAAATCCCCAACCATATAAGTCTACTAGCCGATAACTATTACTACTATTAACTGTGTCACGAATGGTGTTTTGATTAAAATGTATTTGAACATTTGGATCCATGTAATTATTGTACGATAGCGCGATTTCATCATAATCGTTATGTTCAATAGTAGAGTTGGTAACATTGAGTTCCATTGGATAGTATTGAGAACTCATATGGAAACCTCTACGATTTGAATGGATATGAAGACTATCAAAATCCAGATCCGTGTAATTATTATAATAAAGTGATATTGCATAACTATCATTATGATGAATATTTAAGTTGCTTAATTCTATTGTACCCCATTCTTGGGTATTTTCATCATTATTATGGTTGCTGTTGTAATAATTATAGGCCATAGTTATTGCAACATCATCGGCACCAGTAATTTCACCATGTGAAATATGAATAGGATCACCATACCGTCTATCACGAAGAGCTAACGCGCTTCGCTCCCATGAGCCTGTACCACCATTTTTAATTGAAAAGTAGCTCAATGTAAAACTTTTTGCATAACTTGCACTATTCGCATGCACTCCACCCCATTGGTCATTGGCGACTAAAGGAACAAAGTGAATGCTATCTCTAAGAGCACCTACCGCGTGAAAATATCCTTGTATTTCTATTGAATACGGTCCAAAAAATTGCATTGTGACACCTGCTTCAATAGTTAAACTATCCTCTTCTTCAACAAAAATATCACCCGTTACTACATAAGGGGAGTTTGCAGCCGTTAATACGCCAGTAATATTCCCAGAGATACCTCCATAAACTGTTATTTTTGATCTTGTAGCTGCTGCGCCAAAATCACCGGCAGCATCCGTATAGGTTACAGTAATTAGTGCGGCACCAGCAACATCTAACGACCCATCATCTCGACTATTATTTGATTGTGGATTATTATAACGTTCAACAGCATTTTCAAAATATACATCATAAACTGTAGTTCTTGCACGAGACTCCACTTCATCATCACTCCAGTAAGGAAACTCTTGGGAAACATTTTCCATTTCCACAGCGACATCTGCAAGGAACTGCTCTTCATCTTCTATAATTCGAAAGGTGGTTTCGCTCAAATTAAGCGATCCCGAAAAATGTCCAGGACGATCAGTTGACTCCGTTAATGCAACGACCTCATCATCCGCATCTACACTAGATGTAACTGTAACAGAAGCAGAACCGGTAGCTGCAAGATCTGGATCAAACAGATGAAGATTAATCTGTGTAGTCCCAATAGGAACATTATTACTTAAGTCAGCCCCAGTTGCACTGCTAATTAATACTTCGCCAGTAAAACCAGCATTGGAAGTATTTGCACCTGCAAAGCCAGCATAATTAACTAGCGGATTATGATACGCTTCATAATAGTCATATATATCATCTATATCTTGCGGGTTGGTGCCAGAATTCATTGTAGCAGTAACTGTAGAGCCCCAATCATTTAATCTAAAATCAAGCGTTTGACTTAGATCATCATTATTATCACAACAATCATATGCATATACTGCATAATCATTTTGATTATCTCTTACAATTTTACTATTGCGCATACTAAAATTTTCAGGCTGTTCTAAATAGCGCACTTCCACTTCACTGCCTGAATTCGTATGAAAGTCTCCATTTCTTACTTTTAGTTTTGAACCACTTCGAAGATAATAAATATGTAAGCCAAGACCGTTATTATTTGCTGAACGAAGCGAGTCTATAGAAATCATTGAATTATCCTGATTATAGGATAGGTCCACTCCAGTCGAATTATTATTATGAACATTCAAAGAGTCCATTTTAATTTCGACTTCGTAGTTATATTCAGCACGGATTCCCCGTTGACTATTATTATGTACATTGAGATTACTTAAATGGATATATGGCTTGGTACCTGGCAGCCCGTAATTTGGATTCCTGCGATTATCGCGAATATTTACACCCTCCTGGCTTGAGCCATGAATTTCTCCATGACTAATCATCACACTATCAACACCAGAATTATCAGACTCTTTATTATATACAACAAGTGCTGCGGGAGGCCAATTCCCTCCAGCATAAGAAATACGAAAATAGGAAAGTTCAACTTTGTGACTATAATCCCAAGAGTTATCTTTAATCTTTATTCCCTGCCATGAGGAACCATTTGTGGTATTCGCATCATTAGGCTCAAAAATAATTGAATCCGTTTCGGTCCCATTTGCAAATAGAGAACCACGAACATAAAAATAATAATTACCATCAAACTTTATTGTCGCTCCTGGCGCAATCGTTAATGTATCATTACTATATACCTCAATATTGGTCTGAACAATATAAGTAGTATCTACCCAGTTCCCTTCTACCTGTTGACTTGTGACATAAATTTGTCCAAACAATAGGCTGGAAAATAATAGGTTCGTGATTAATAAGACTTGACTCATAGCATTACGCATAAAAACACTCCTTGGCATTATGTTAATTAAAATCTTTTTGAAGAATTTGATTGAATTATCTAGTAAAGAATCCCCGGCAACTAAAAAACCCATATTCAAAATTCACGGAAGAAGCTAGATAAAGAGATTAAATAAGTCAATTGTAAAAATGGGGTTCAATCAATTTTTGATATATATCACTAAAATAAAAAACCCTCATCAATATACTGATAAGGGTTTTATTGTCGGGGTGGAGAGATTCGAACTCCCGACCCCCTGCTCCCAAAGCAGGTGCGCTAACCGGACTGCGCTACACCCCGAAAACAATTTTAAAAGCCGGCGAAATTATGAGAATTAATACCA
>Ga0066862_10000757_pt1 | contig 13099 bp, 10 predicted proteins | sample ETN02SmetaG_FD_66431 | JGI IMG/M metagenome (GOLD analysis project Ga0066862, IMG submission 66431) | Marine microbial and viral communities from oxygen minimum zone, Eastern Pacific Ocean - ETNP2014F10-02SV255 | ecosystem: Environmental > Aquatic > Marine > Oceanic ... | reverse complement strand
GGTTCCAAGCTGTCCATCGGAGTTGAACCCCCAGCACCACACGGACATGTCGGGATCGGTTATTCCACAGGTGTGCCATATGCCGGTAGCTACTGCCACGAAGGTCCTGCTTCCAGGCATAACTGAGGGCCCATGTGGCTGGTTGCAGACATTGCCGCAACTTATGTGACCGTGTCCGATTTGTCCCGAGTAGTCCTCCCCCCACGCATAGATATCGCCGGTAGATGTGAGTGCACCCGTGTGGCGGCCATCTGGGCTCGTCTCAATGACGTCTGAGAGGCAGCAGGAAGTCGCGTCGACGTCGTTTACCGATACTGGAGTGTATTCGTTTTCAGAGGTCCAACCACCCGCTGAATTGCCTAAGAATCCCCCATAGTTGCTACCCCAGCACTTCATCTGGTTGTTGTCCATCACCACGCATGTGTATTCGTATGAAGCCCCTAGGGCGGTCAGGGTGTAAATCGAACCGACGGTGGAACCCGGGAAGTTCAGATTCTCGTGAGTAGCCATGGGTCTAATCTCATCGTCTAGAACTTCGTTAGTTTCTGGTTGGAATCCCATAGAGGCTGACATCCCCATGAAAAGGAGTGCGAGCGCTATTGCGAGGGTTCTGTTAGTTACATGCTGTTGACTCATAGACCCCGAAGAAGAATGGTTGTAATAACGGTTTTTTCGGAAGAGTGCCTTTTGGAGGTCGGATGGTCAACCTAATTTGCGACATGTCTTGCGAGGGGCATGGGAGAACAGGGGCCCGAAGTGGAGTCCTTCCTATCTGACAACTGCCCCCCCATGGGGATCTACGAGACGCTATACGCATTCAGTGACTCTTTTGGGAGCTTTATGGGGACAGAGGGCACGCATCCGTGGTCACAAGGATTCCCTCTCACGACCCCTCTGGAGGATTTCGGTGGCCCTTCTCTCCCCGATAGCATAGGCGTCTCTTGGGAGGACCGTTTCTATCCCAAGGCATGGGGTCACCCAGACTTGCGCGATGCAATCGCAGGCTACTACAACTCCCAGTACGGTTCTGACATCACTCCAGAGAACGTGATGGTATTCGCAGGGGGCAGGCCTGGTATTTACACCGTTTTGGCGTTCCTGAAGGAGAGCGTTCAGGCGAGAATCGGGAACATAGAGTGGCCGGCATATCTCGACATCATGGAGCAAACCAAGACAAACTTCCAGATCGTCCCATTCACCAAGGAGAACAACTTCCATCCCAGCAATGACGAGTACTTCGATCGAACTGGCCTGAACGCTAAGACTCGTCTAATGCCGATAATTTCCAATCCTCAGAACCCGTCTGGTCAGACTCGATGGGGGGATGAGCTAGAGCACCTGATCCAGTTAGCAGAGCAGCCGAAGAATGGCATCCTCCTAGATGAGGCATACGAGATGTTCCACTCTCCCTCTGTTAGTGGCATCCAATTCGTGAAGGATCTGGATAGGAGCAACGTGTTCATTGCTGGGGCCTGTACCAAGGGACTGCAGTCTCCGGGCATTCGTGTTGGTTGGATAATCGCAAGCAAGAAGAACATCGAGACCCTAGCAAACTACTCCAGCTTCGGCATGGGAGGTGTGAGTCACCCCTCTCAGCTCTATGCAGTCAAGCTCCTTGAGCCTGGGCGGGTTAAGAAAGCCAGAAAGGCCGTCGAAGAGCATTACAATTGGCAAAGAGAGAGGTATGGGGAGGCATTCGAAGAGATGGGCCTGGGGGTTTACACAGGGGATGGTGGGTTCTACCACTGGCTCGAGTTGCCCGAAGGCATGGAGAGCGCCGAGTTGAACAGCAGGCTGTTCAAGCGTGGTGCAGCAATACTATGTGCATCTGATTGTGACATGGCTCGTCCTCATTCGAAGGATCCTAGCTATGTCTCTCCGTATACTCGCTTTTTCCGCTTTTCTTTCGGCCCACTTCTACCAGAGACATTCGAGTCTGACATTCAACTTTTCAGTGAAGTATTGAATGAATACAAGAGTGAAATTGGAAGTTGAATCCGGTCAAATCCTTAAGTGATGGATTTCCTCCAAGAGCCGTGGCGACAGGACCGACTGCGGAACAGGCTGCTAAACTAGCCCAAGCGACATATAAACAGTTCTTGGAAGAGCCTGAGCGTTCGAAGCAAATTGCGAACATTCCGAAGTTGTTGAAGAAGTTCGAGGGCAATTATGGAACCATGGTCAAGGGCCTTCAGAAGAAGTATGGTAAGGTGACGAAGAAGTCTGCGGCACCTGAGCCGGAGCCAGAGCCGGAGCCGGAGCCAGAGCCGGAGCCAGAGCCGGAGCCAGAGCCAGTCAAGAAGGCGAAGAAGGCGAAGGCTCCCGCCGATCCGAAGGAGGCGAAGGCTGCGGAGGCTGCTGCTAAGGCCGAAGCAGCTGCTGCGAAGGCCGAATTGGTGAAGGCCCAGAAGGCACAGCTTGGAGATGCAAAGGCTGCTGCTAAGGAGGCGAAGGCCGTCGCGAAGGCAGAGGTCGAAGCGAAGAAGGCAGAGGCCGGGAGGAAGGCTGCAGAGAAGCAAGCGGCAGCCGCGAAGAAGGCGCTCGACGAGCTGAAGACATCGTCGAAGCTCTCCCCACAGGAGCTCAAGGAGAAGGAGCAGGAGCTCAAGGAGCAGGTGAAGACGGAGTCGGCAGCTGCCAAGGAGTTCGGGAAGGAAGCCAAGGACGCGATGGCTGAAGCGAAGAAGCTAGGGACCGAAGTTGCAAAGGAAGGAAAGGCTGCGGCAAAGGCCGAAGCAGAGCTGATGAAGGCAAAGATGGAGAGGAAGGTTGCTCAGAAGCAAATCAAGGCATCGGGCAAAGCCAAATCGAAGGCCGAAGAGCAACTGGAGGCATTCAGGGCAAAGCGAGAGAAGGCTGAAGCGATGATGGAGAGCACGATGGCGAAGAAGGAAGAGGCCCTGGAGGCCTCGAAAGCCGGGGCCACCGAGGCAAAGGGTGCTCTGAAGGACGTAAAGGACCAGATGAAGACCGAGATGGCTGCTGCCAAGACGCTGGAGAAGGAAGTTAAGGCCAAGCAGAAGGAGATACAGAGAGTCGAGGAGGAGGCGAAGAAGGCCGAGGCTCAGAAGGTTAAGGTCCAGCAAGAGATCATAGACAGTCAGAAGTTCAAGTCGGAGACGGCGAAGAAGGCAGAGGAGGTAGAGGCAGAGGTTGCCAAGCTGCAGAGCGAGATGAAGGGCAAGGAAGAGGCTCTCGTCGGAGTTGAGACAGCGGCGATGAAGGCAGAGAGGGATGCTGCTCACGCCGAGTTGAAGTTGAAGGCCAATCTTATGGACAGGGAGGAGCTGATCCTCGAGAGGGTCGGCCTAAAGGCCGTTCAGGTAAACTGGGCCCAGATTGGCGAGGCAGAGGGTCAGAGGCCAGACGACCTAACCAGGATCCAGGGGATTGACGAATTCGCCCAGAAGAAGTTGAATGTCCTAGGGATCCACACCTATGACCAGCTCGCAAAAATGGACCCCCTCACATCAGAGGTCATCAATGACGCGATGGAATTCACGCCAGGAAGGGTCACCAAGATGATGTGGTCGCAACAGGCGATTCAACTAATGCACGAAAGGGGTCGCTGATCACTCAGCCGGTGCATAAATCTGGAATTCGCTCAGGGGCGGAGTGTATACGTGCAGATTGATCAGGTTGGTGCTCTCCTCGTTGGAAACGCGGTGGATGTCTGGCTCGGCTGCGGCACAGACCTCTCCCGGCATGTACCTCCTGTCTGAGACAGGGTATGCTAGACCGTCGTCATTGGTCTCGTAAACGGTCTCGGTGGTCACTCCGGAGGCGATCAGGAAGGCGCAATCGCTTCCGACGTGGTCGTGGATTGGCGTATCCTGGCCCGGCTTCCAGCATATGGCGACCAGCTCGTAGTGCTCGGTCCTCTTGATCACGTTCCTCTGGTACCCATCATCGGAATACCCTATGCAATCCTCCAACGCCGCGATGTTGACATCCAGGGATGAGAGCCTCGAGTCGAGTTCGTCCAGGCCGGGTCTCCTGTCTATTCCATCAAGCCACGTTGTGAGGTCGCTGAGGGCCTCACATTGAGTTAGGAGGTCTGCACGTACCTCGTCCGATAGTGGGGCATGCGTCACCACATCACTCGCACGCGGGCTTGGCTCAAGACTCTTCTGACAGAAGGAGTCCTCGCACGGTGGAGAGTCTCCGAGGCTAACTGACTAGGGAGAGTTGTCCGGTAATCTTGTCGATCTGATCCCTGGGCCCCGGGCCGATCCCCACAACCGTCTCGGTCCCAGGTGGAATCTCAGTATGGCCTGCGTCGGTCACCAAGTGGCACACGAGGCCTGCCTTCTTTGCCTTGGAATGAATTCCCTTCAGTGAAACCAGATCGGGGACCTTGCAGACGATCTTCCTCGCCCCCCTCCTGAGGTACCTATCCAGTGACCTTGGGTTGCTTCTTTTTGCTGATAGGACGCACTCAGCAGAGGCGTGAGCGCATTGTGCGGCCAGTTTTCCCTTAGACAGCTGCAAGTCCTGCCTAGTTACCAGGATCATGGTGAGTTCTTCAGTTGGGGACACGATCCCTCACCGATTCGAATGCCGGGGAAGACCTGTGCCTGTACATCATCTCGCCCAATGGAGATGCCATCCATGCAACGAACAGAACGTTTCCGGCTACGTGGTACAAGTCGAACACCAGGCCGTTCAACAGGTAGGGAACCAACATGGATGAGCCTGCTTGCAAAAGGATACTGAGTGAGACGAACCAGTTGAACGCCAATCCAGATGCAGCCGCGATAACTGCTAGGGTTCCGATTCTGACTCTGCCCTCGACTACGATGCGATCCGACAGCAGCGCGCCCGTGAGGCCGATTGACCCCCATCCAACCACCTGGAAAAGTGTCCAAGGCCCGTGTCCGAGAAGCATGACGTTCGATGCCAGAGCGATGGTAGCAGCGAGTGCGATAGCACGGGGCGCTCCAAAGTAGGCACCCGCCAGTAGGACGAGGACCGTCACAGGCTGGACATTTGGGATTGGGTCGAGGAGAATCCTTCCAGAGACTCCGAAGACTGCAAGCAGGACCAGCATGCCCCATTGGCTCTGGTCCCTCAAAGAACGCTCGCTCCTAATCAGCGATAGGACGATTATCGACAGGATTGCAATATTTAGGAAAAGTGACTGGATTGGTGAGAGAGCAACATTGTGGAAGTCGTACAATCATTCACCCCGTTCCTCTGCCTGCCTCTCATCACTTGATACTTGCGAACATTACCATGTCCCGATGCTCCATGAGATTACGTCTCCCTCGGACATTACTAAGTCCCCGATTCCGACCATGGAAGTAGCCCCATTATGATCTAGGTTCCAATAGGCCCCATTGAAGTCACCCGTCATAGCATCTGCATTCAGGCCTCCGATGGTATGGACGAATACCCCCCATTGCCCGACATCGTAACCGACCGATAAGTCCCCGGTTGCAACTCTGGTCGAGTTCATCATGAAATCAAGACCATTGGAGTATCCCTCGAACCCACCAACGCAAGCTCCGGTCCTGTTGATGTCCTCGTTCACCCCCATTTCAGTTCCATCGTATCCAATCATTGTGACGCCCATGGAAAACTTGTCATGCGGCGAGGACGCTGGGAAGTGAACGCACATCACCTGCTTTCCCTCCCACTCGGTTGGGAGGCCGTCATGTGCAGATTCGTTGTCGTCAATGAATTTGGCGGCCTCTTCCGACAGCCTGTCCTGAATATTTGGGGCTAGGAGTATCAATACTAGTAACGCTACAACTGATGCTGGTTTCAGGAAGTCAGACATGGAGTTAATCGGTCGAAAAAACAAGTCTATGAAGATAGTTGATAATTAGGCGATTTGTGATTATCGATCCTCATAGGGAGTCAGGCGGTTCTCTCATTTATCCTGTCCCTTAGGATCTTGCTGACGGCCTTCCCATCGGCCGAACCGCCTAGCTTCTGCATCACCATGCCCATCAGAGGGCCAACAGCACCCATGCCCCTCTCATCGATGAATTCGGACCGCTCACTGATCACTGCATCGACTGCTTCCTCGATTGATGATGTGTCGGCGGGGAGGAAGCCACGAGACTCTGATTCTGAGGACATCCACGATACCATTTCTTCGACTGGTGCTTCCACGGATTCCGTCAGCAGAGTCTCGGACCCCTCTCTGGTCAGCAAACCTCTTTCTCGGAGGTGAACTGATGCGGCTAGAGCGTTTGGCTTGTCTGTTCCACTTTCTAGCAGAGCGCTTGCCCATGCCTTAGCGGGGAGTTCTAGGGGCCCTTCAATTCCATGAAAGAGGAGGTCGTCAATCTCACCGTTTAGCAGTGCCTCGACTTGATTTGAAGACAGGTCCAGGACGTTTAGCCTCTCCTTCCTCTCTTGGACGGTCAATGGGAGGTTTTCACATATCGAACTCCACCTGTCGAGAGAGATCTCCAATACAGGGATGTCCGTCTCCGGATACATTCTGGCCCCTCCGGGAAGGGGGCGCAAAGCCGTAGTAGTTCCGTCCTCTGGCTTGCCTTTCCGAATGACCACGTTTCTGACCTCCTGTGGGATTCTGTGGAAGGCCATCCTAGCCCTGTATACCACTGACTCTAGTGCTAACTCCCCCTGCCACCTAGGGGCTACGCATAGTACGAATGCGTCTCCTTCCGAGAGTTCCATCTCGCTTCTGACGGCATCGACCTCGTCGGATCCAATCCCGTAGGCGGGGAGTTCGTCGGAGTGGAAAATTCCTGGCACTCCAGCCAGTTTGGCCGCACTAGCCAATTCTCTTCCCAGCCTAGGCAGTTGGGTTTCGCTTTCGACGGGGGTCTTCTTTCCGAGGCGCCCGGAGAATCCCGGTAATGCGATTCCGAGGACCGAAGAGCCCCTCTCTATCGAGGATGTGACCATCTCGGATTCGCAATCGGAGAAAAGCCCCGAGAGATCTTGGATATCCAATGGAATCCTATTCGATGTTGCGAGTTCGACGCGGTTCTCTACGGGTATTGAGTCGAGGGTCCTGTCTGGTGGCAGTGGGGGGAGTTCGGCTTCTCTGCGGAGTTCGTTGGCAAGGCGATAGAAGTGCAGTTGGCGCGCCATTTCTAGGCGGATTATCCGTGGGATCCAATCTAGATCCTGGCAGCCCTTGATCTCGACCCTGTCCCCACATGCGATGCTGACATTGAGGTCCTGTCTGATCGATCCGAGCCCCCTCCTAACTCTGCGTGTGTCGCGAAGCAGCCTTCCAAGTGCCAATGCGGTTTCCTTGGCATGCTCTGGTGAACGGACATCGGGGGCCGTGGCGACCTCAACCAACGGGACGCCCAGCCTATCGAGGTTGTAGACTACCGTCTCCCCAGTATCTCTTTTCTTCGTGTCCAACTTCCTCGCTGAGTCCTCCTCAAGGGAGATTAGGTCGATTCCCACTTGCGCGGATTTGGTGTCTATCTTACCGTCAGTTGCCACTATTGTCGTCCTCTGGAAGCCGCTGGTATTCGAACCGTCGACAACTGTCTTCCTCATCGTTTGGAGGTTCGGTATCGGCTTCGCTTCCATCAATGCGGCCATTGTCAGGACCACGTCCACTGCTTCTGGGTCGTGGTTCCTCGGAGGCGATTCGTCGAGCTCGATTAGGCCGGCATTAGGGGGTTGGACGTACTCGAAGGTCCTGTTCCTCTTCTGCTCGAACCTCGCAGCGACATCGGTCTCGCCTCCCTCGCCACTCGATGCCCTGAGTCTCCTAGTCGATCTGGGCCATTCTGCCGGGATATCCGCGGAATTGTACTCATAGAGCTTGCTGGGCATTCTGGAATGGAGTTTTGCAGTGTCCAGTTGCTGGTGTATCTCGAGCCCGCACATGAATCCCAGGGCCACTGGGTCAAGTGCTTCTGGTTCCGTGATGTCTCCGATTGGCTCCATTTGCATTACCTAGGGAGGGGGTTTGGCTCATAGGGTCAGCGGGTGAAACGGAACGTATCGGTCGATGCTTCGTACAACTCCCCTGTTTGGAGCATCTTTCCGATGACTCGATCTACCTCGCTCTCCGAAATCTTCCTAGGGAGTGCTAGATTGTATATCTCAGTCAGATCCGCTTCTCCCTTTTCGGAGCAGATGTCCCTGACCATGTTCATTATCGCAGAGTTGTTTGAACGGGCTCTGACAGGAACCCCCGAGTGTAGCTCTGATTCATCTTCGATTCCGGACTCTTCCCTCCAGTGCCTGAAGACGGCTAGGGCAACCTTGGCGTTTTCCACGGTGGCTACTTCCTGGAGGTGCATCCTCGCGTGTGCCTCTGTGAGCCGGATTAGTGCCTCCAGAGCCCTGGCTGTGATTGGGATGACTGTGTCCTTGTCCCCATATTCGTTTTGTGACGGGCTCTCATCCTCACGACCGAAGGACTGCCTCTCCTCGGTGTAGTACTTCAGGATAGCATTCTTTGCATCCTGGTCAAGCTGCGGGTGTATGGTTCGCTTCGCGTACGCGATGTACTTCCTGAGGAAGTTCTGGGTGAGGTGCTCATCCCCGTTGTCAGTGGTGACTAGGAAGGATGTCTCCTCGGGGTCGGAGGAACCCAACTCGATGGTGTTCTCCAACAGCGCCTCGCTCTTACCAGTGGTCCGGTTGTCCAGTATGTGCCTGGCGATCCTCTCGTCATCATGAATGCGGACCTCATCCCTGATCATCCAGATGATGTCGAATCTTGAAGCCAGTGGAGGAGGCAGGCCAGTCTCCTTGAATGACCTCATCACACTCGTGTTTTTACCCCTCTTGCTGAATCTCCCATCCTCTGGGTTCGCGGCTGCGAGAATCGCGCATCTGGAATGCAGTGTGGCGGTTATTCCTCCCTTGGCGACGTGGACCTTCTGCTGTTCCATTGCAGGGTGCATCATCCTCCTGTCGTCCGTGGAAATCTTGTCGAACTCGTCGATTGCGGCGAGTCCTCGGTCGGAAAGGGGGAGCACTCCGGCCTCGAGGGCGAACCGGCCATCCCCGAAAGCATCCCTGACTGCTGCTGCAGTGAGACCTGCACCCGAGACTCCTCCTCCAGTGGCGAACCTACCCCTCGGAGAGAGAGCGGAGATGAATGAGAGCAGTTGCGACTTGGCGACCCCCGGGTCTCCCATGAGTAGGATGTGGATGTCGCCTCTGGACCTAGTCTTGTCATTCAGCCTCCGTGATACTCCTCCGAATAGCTGCAGGGCCAGAGAGCGCTTCACATGGCCCAGGATTCCAGTGGCAAATATGGAGGGGGCTATGGATCGTTGAATCAAGGCCATTAGGTCGTCCCTCTTGGAGACCTCTAGGATTCTGGCACTGTCCTCCTCGTCGATAGCGATCTCAGTGAACGGTGTGCTCTCGTGCTCTGAGCTGATCAGGTGGAATATCACATCGAACATTGGAGTCTTCTTGCGGTTCCTCACCTCGCTTCTCACGACTGGTATTACGTTGGCAGTAATTCTCTCGCCCGGTAGGTGCTTGTTGACCTGGTCGCCCTCTATCAGGACCATGCCTCTCCTTGGCTGCGCCCCACTTGGGACGTACTCGGGCTGCTCTTGGATCTCGATCCACTGGTTGTTCACCATCCTGGAGCTGATTAGGATCAGATCGAAACGGGTCTGTGCTTTGGGGAGGCCGCAACCATCACCATCTGGGCATTTCAGGGGTTCCTTCAGCTCTCGCTCGTTCTCCTGGTCTACCTCAATCTCGACACCACATGACTCACATCTGAAGACGGCTCTGTGAATTCTAGGCTTGATCTCGGAAATCTTGGTCACGATTACATCCACGCTCCGCAGTTTGTCTATGTCGGAGCTGCCTATTTCCCTCAGAGGGACTCGGGTGTCGCCCGGGAGTTCCCCGACTCGGAGCAATGCGTCTATCTCTTCCCCCCTCTCCCTGCAGATCTCCATCAGGGTCTTGGATCCGGCGGCTAGCACCTGCTTGGGAAACTGGAGCACGTCCTCGGCGAAGTCCGGGTCGAAGGTCTGGAGTTCGTGGAACGGCACGGAGAGGAATGGAAAGTTTGACTGCCTTGAGAGCAGGGTCATCACCTCTGTCTCCTTAGCCTCCTCGAGGAATGTTCTCCATCTCGCGGAGGCGTCATGTGCTGCCATTGTCATCTGATTTGCCACCGGGCTTTGCCAGTCGGAAGGCACGGCCTATGAACAGTATGGTTGGAAAATCGAACCCCTTTGCTTCCAGTGGAGAAATGTTGCACCCTCAGGGCTCTTTTCTGATTATTTTTCACTTCTAGTGGAGTTGAAATTGGAAGCCCTCCGAGTGAATTGGTAATGGTGAGTTTGAAGTCTTAGACCCGAATGGACAAGCATGGAGCATCGTCGAATTGGCCGGGACCTTTTCATCCGGCTCGACAAGGGGGAGGAGTTGCATGCCTCGATCAGAAGTCTGAGTGAGCACGGGATTACGGCGGCTGCCCTTACCAGTGGGATAGGCAGAGTAAGGAACACGGCGATAGGTTTCCTCGACGCAGAAGGAGTCTACCAGAGGGTTGTGGTCGATGAGCCGATGGAGTTGCTCTCAATGCAAGGAAACCTTGCTCCCGGGCCAGATGGGCCATTCTCTCACATTCACATTGTGGCTTCTGACGATGATCACGTGGTCAGAGGTGGGCACCTCTTCGAAGCCACCGTGGAGGTTACTGCGGAGATTCACATGAGGGTCCTGGGGGATGATTCAAGCCCGATGGAGCGGGAAGCAACTGAGAACGAGTTCCTCAGAATCTCATTCTGCGACATGGGGGAGTAATCCTGAGAGTGCTTTTTGCGCACGGCTTCGAAGGCAGTCCGACAGGTTCCAAGCCCACGTACATGAAGGAGGCCCTGGGGTGGGATGTCACTGCCCCACAGATGTCGGAACTAGGCTGGAGCATAGCTAGTCAGACAGAGGTCCTCATTCGCCATCTCGACAAAGGCGAGTATGATCTTCTGGTTGGATCCTCCATGGGAGGGCTTGCAGCGGCAAATGCGTCCGCGATGAGGCCACAGGCAGCAACTAGGTTGCTACTGATAGCCCCTGCATTCGGACTGGCAGAGAATTGGGAAGGAATGGAGGAGGCGGGCAGGAGTGCATGGAAGACGACGAACGAGAGGCGTTACACCGGCTACGAATTGGACATAGTCCTCCCATGGGAGTTCATGGAATCCGCAGAGAAGATGTCATGGCCCAGACCGGCGCATCCAACTGCAATACTGCATGGCAAATACGACGAAGTAGTGCCAATCAGTTTTTCTCGCAAGGTCGCAGAGGGATGTGAGAACGTTAGCCTCCACGAGACCGATGACAGCCATCGCATGAAGGAATCGTTGCGATTCATTCCCGAAGTCGTTTCCGAGTTGATGGATGGTTCTGGCATCTCATTGGTTGAAATCACAGGAGGGGTCGTAGAAGGCCCGGAAAGCGAGGAGAAACTTGAGGTACCCGAGGAACTATCGACGGAGGTGAGTGAAATCGGGGATGAAGGGGGTGTTGTCGACAGTGAGGCCGATATCGAACAGTTAGAGGCTGAGATGAAGAGGCTTGAGGCTGAGATGGCGAAGAAGAAGGCGGCTCTAGAATCGTCCAAGCAAGAGCCCGTTCCAGAAGAGGCCCCGGTAAGAGAGGACGAGGACGAAGAGAAGGAACGATTGTCGATAGAGGCTAGTGATGCGATAGTCAAGGCGGAAGAGGAGGTGCAGTTAGCCAAGGAGGCAGCGGCTGAAGCGATAAAGAGGGCCGAGGTTGAGGAGGCCGAGGCAGAGGAGGCTCGATTGGTCGCGGAGATGGAAGAAGAAGAGGCCAAGGAGGCCAAGGCAGATGCTGAAGCGGCGAAGAGGAATCTCAATGCGGCCCTGAGGAAAGCGGAGTTGGCTGGAAAGGACGCGGAGCAATTCACTGATGAGATGGAGAGGGAGAGGAGAGAGGGGCAGATCCTCGAGAGGGTGACCGAGAGAGGAGATTCACTGGACTGGTCCAAGATTGGAATTTCCGAAGGAAACAATCCCGATGACCTGACTCTGATCAACGGAATTGACGATTTCACTCAGAGGAAGTTGAATGCACTGGGGATTTTCACATTCAGGCAGATTGCGAATATTGATTCGGATGCTGGCAGGGATGTGAATGACTCTATCGAGCTTCTCCCGGGCAAGGTCGCAGAGCTTGAATGGGCCAAACAGGCCATCACGATGCTGGAGCTGAAGGGCGTCGACGAGTCATCTAGCAAATCGGAGGTGGATGACGACAACGTCATTGCGGACCTCAGTGCGTCTCAAATCAAGTGGGCCCAGATAGGGAAGGCAGGGGATCGGAAATCCGATGACCTGACCTTGATCAAGGGAGTGGATGCCGAGACTCAGAAGAAGTTGAAGGTCCTGGGAGTTAGGACCTTCGACCAGATCTCTAGGATGGACAAGGAGACTGCCGAAGCGGTGAATGGCGCTCTGGGCCTGATGCCAGGAAGGGTCTCGAAGATGATGTGGGCGGAGCAGGCCAAGTCCCTGAAGGGCAAGTGACTTGTGCTTACTCACCGGTTGATCCTAGGAAGTACTCGCCGATCTCGGGGTCGGTCAGGATGTGCTGTGCATCGCCCGTGTGCACCACCTTGCCGTTGGAGATGATGTAGCCGCGATCGGACCTTGCGAGGGAGAGTCTGGCGTTCTGCTCGACGATCAGGATCGTTATGCCCTCATCACGGAGGGAGTCAATTCTCTCGATTATCTGCTGCTGGTATAGTGGAGAGAGGGCTGCCGTCGGCTCATCCAGCAGGAGGAACTTGGGGTCGGATATCAGGGCGCGGGAGATTGCCAGCATCTGCCTCTCCCCTCCAGAGAGGGAGGCCGCGAGGTCGTACTCCCTGTTCCTCAGGTCGGGGAACATCTCCAGCGACCTCTCTATCCTCTCGCTGAGGACCCCCTTCGAGAGTGAGTTCCCGCCCATCTGTAGGTTCTCGAGCACCGATAGGGATGGGAACACGTTGTCCACCTGTGGGACGTATGCGATACCGTGTTTGACTAGTTGGTCTGTCCTCCATCCGGAGACGTCCTGACCCCTGTACTGAACCCCTCCACGATAGTAGGTGGCTATGCCGAAGATCGTCTTGATGAGGGTGGACTTGCCGCATCCGTTC